>Ga0302265_1000143_pt1 | contig 48319 bp, 37 predicted proteins | sample III_Bog_E1_1_FD_194556 | JGI IMG/M metagenome (GOLD analysis project Ga0302265, IMG submission 194556) | Peat permafrost microbial communities from Stordalen Mire near Abisko, Sweden - III_Bog_E1_1 | ecosystem: Environmental > Terrestrial > Soil > Wetlands > Peat | place: Sweden: Abisko...
CCCGCTCCGCGAAAAGAAGTGTTCGATGCGCTCGACAAAGTCGTGGCGCAAATGTGGCCGGGGATTCCGGTGCTTCCGACCATGGCCACGGGAGCGTCGGATGGCGTGTATACGAATGCGGCGGGGATGCCGACTTACTGCGTGTCCGGCGAACAATATGACCGCGACGACGTTCGCGCACACGGAAAAGACGAGCGGATCGGCGTCGAGTCGTTTGCCCGGGGCGTGGATTTTTACTATGCGTTCTTAAAGGGAGTTACAGCGGAGTAAGTTGCGATCCCAGATGGGGTACCCCCCCCCCTATGCCGGTCTATTAGAATCAAGATTTTAGAGAACAATTCCCGCTAAAATCTTGAGCGGACTAGGGTTAGAGGCAAAATATTGATAACAATAGACTTAGCAGCTAATTTGGCGGCACTTTCGCCACTCTTCGTGCCCGGAGTAAGTTGTCAAGGAACTGTTAGTTCGCGGTCTTTGACCTAGTTACTATTTTAGCAGCGGTGTCAACAGGTGGTTAGGGCTGGGCGCGGGCGGAGTAGGACGCAATGCCTCGAAAACAGATCCTTTCTCTCTTGCAAGGCGGAGATCGACGGATGATTGGGCGCTCGGACCAAGTGGCGGCGATGGTCGCCGAGGCGCCGGAGCTTTTCTCCGAACTGATTGCGGGGCTGTGGTCGGAAGATCCGCTGGTGCGAATGCGGGCGGCGGACGCGGCCGAGAAGGTCACGCGGAAGAAAGGCGAGTTACTCCAGCCCTACAAGGGGGAACTGCTCGGGTTGATGGCGGAGACCGAACAACAGGAACTGCGATGGCATCTGGCGGCGATGGTTCCGAGGATGGCGCTCAACCCCAAGCAACGAGATCTCGCGACTGCTTTGCTGGTCGGATATCTGGAAGACCGCAGCTCCATTGTGAAGACATTCGCGCTGCAAGGGTTGGCTGATTTGGCGCAAGACGACCCGAGTATTCGACCGGGAGTGATTGAGATTCTGCGCCAGGCTACTCGAACAGGTACGGCGGCGATGAAGGCGCGGGGGCGGAAGTTGCTGGGGCGGCTGGAGGGGTGAGGGATGGGGCGATGGGGGGCGGTGGGGGGCGCAAGGCGGCTGCATTGAGGGTCAATGAGCGCTTGGCTGATTTCGTCAGTCATTCCGGCTGGTGAGGGGTGAAATCAATGCAGCGCCCTGCAGAAATCCGCTAAACGATGTAAATCTATAAGCCCTGCGCGTACGGCTTGAGTTGCGTATCGATGCGACAAATGTGATCAGCCAGCCGCTGGTCCACGAAGTCCACGACGCGGTAAGCGCCCGCGCGTTCAAAGCCGACCATCGTGTAACGCTCCTCGAACAGCGACAGGCCTTGGAGAAACTTTGTGTGCGCTTGAGTATTCTGTTGGGCCGCCGGACACTGACATCGTTCCATACAGCCCTCTTCGAAGCCAATATGGGCACAGGCATAAGCGCGAAGCGACTTCAGGAAGAGGCCATAGACGCGTTCTCCGCGTCTTTCACTAAGGGCATCCCGAAAGACCTTCCGACATCTCAAACAGCGCCTTGTGGTGATCGTCAATGCGCTTGATGCCCGTAACGTACTCTTCTGACCACTTCATGAAATCACCCGCGTCGAGCTCGGTTGGGGTCGAGTGCGTAATAGGATCATGTTCTCAATGTGTCGGCGGGCAAAGTTACCTAAGGCCCAACCAAGTTAACTTGAGGTAGCCCGCACTGTTGGTCTCAGCCGCTTCGGTTGTTGTCATAACACGGGAACTCATCGCCGAGCGCGTCAGCCATTGACGCTAGTTGTGGTAAGATATTCTTACTATGGTGACTAAGGTTTCGACCAAAGGCCAGGTGGTTCTTCCGGGGCCGATTCGCCGCCGCCTGGGCATTCGCGCCGGGGACCCGCTGGACGCGCATATCGAGGCGGGGCGCATTGTGCTGACGCCGCACCAGAAGCGCGCGCTCACGGCCCGTATCGTGCGCGACCCTCTAACCCGGCTTCCGGTACTGAGTGCGGGTCGCGGAGCGCCCACGCTTAGCAGCAAAGAGGTAGCGGAAATCCTGGCAGAGTTTCCCTAATCCTCGCGCTAAAGTGCCTGCCGCCCTAGGCCGATGACATATCTTCTCGACGTGAACGCGCTGGTGGCGCTGGGATTGGCGCATCATGAATTCCATGATCGGGTTGGCGTCTGGCTGCGGTCCCAACAGTTCCCTCCGCTGGCTACGTGTTCGATCACGGAACTGGGATTTGTAAGGGTGCTGGTGCAGGCTCCGGCCTATGGTTTCACGGTCCACCAGGCCCGCACTCTTTTGCTTCGGATCAAGCAGGGCGCCAAACCCCGTTTTTTGTTTGTTGCCGACGATCAGGACATCTCTCGCCTTCCGGCCTGGGTGAAGACCGCCAGGCAGACGACCGATGGTCATTTGGTGCAGCTTGCCGCCAGCCACGGAGCCGTTCTTGCCACGTTGGACGGCAAGATTCCCGGAGCATATTTCATCCCTGCGAGATCGCTGCCTTAGCGGTCATTCGCTTGGCAATCACTGCCTTGGCGATCATCCCTTAGCGATCATTCTCTTGGCGATCCAGTTCTTCGCGATTCAGTTCTTGGCGATCCAGGTACGGATTCTTGACATTCGCCAAGCATTCGCCTATGCTGCCGGCATGGCGATCACTCGGCGGCAACGCGAGCTGTATGACTTTATTTCGCGCTTCGTGGCGGAGAATGGGTACTCTCCTTCATTTGAAGAGATCAAGGTGGGCATGGGGCTGACTTCCCTGGCCACGGTTCACAAGCACGTCACCAATCTGGAGAAGAAGGGGCTGCTGACGCGGGACTACAACCGCAGCCGGTCGATTGATCTGCTGCCTCCCAAGGGCAAGCTGAAGGTGTCGATGGCGGTGAATACGGCGGTGGTTTTGCCACTGGTGGGGAGGATTGCGGCAGGGCAACCGATTGAAGCGGTCGAGCACAACGAGACGATTTCGCTGGCGGATTTTGTGCGTTCGAAGGAAGTTTTTGTGCTCGAAGTGCGCGGGGAATCGATGCAGGACGAAGCGATTCTCAATGGCGACTACGTGCTGGTCGAGAAAACGAAAACGGCGCACAACGGAGACATTGTGGTGGCGCTGATCGAATCGACCGACGCGACGCTGAAGCGGTTTTTTCGCGAGGGAGAGAACATACGCTTGCAGCCTTCGAATGCGGCGATGAAGCCGATCATCGTGCCGGCGGCTTCGGTACAGATTCAGGGGCGGGTGATTGGGGTGCTGCGGAAGTACTGAGGCGACCGTTGCGAGGTGGATCGGATTGCAGAGGTCAGAGGTCAGAGGTCAGATTGCAGAGGTTAAAACCCTTTGGCACACCGCGTGGCTGAATTCACAGGTTTTTACCTCTGCAATCTGACCTCATACCTCTGACCTCCAAACGACCGCTTAGCCTAGAGCAGGGCCTTGTCGAGCGCCTTCTGAATGTCGTCTTTCGAGCGGTAGCCGACTAGCTGTTCCACGACCTGGCCGTTTTTGAAAACCAGCAGGGTGGGAATGCCGGTGACTTTGTAGCGCATGGGGGTGGCGGCGTTGCGATCGACGTCCATTTTGCCGACCTTGATTTTGCCTTGATATTCGCCGGCGAGCTCTTCGACGATGGGAGCGATGGCGCGGCAGGGGCCACACCAGGCGGCCCAGAAATCGACCAGCACGGGCTTGTCGGACTTCAACACATCGGCATCGAAATTTGCGTCGGTGACCTCGACGAGGGCGTTGCTTGCCATTCATCCTCCAGCTTTCTCAGTAGACTTTGAGTGAAATATAAACTCTCGCGCCGTGGACCGTTTGGTCTCCAAAGGCGGAGCTTCTATCCTAGCACTGACAACCCAGCACTGATAATTGGATGCTCGGCAAGAGCGGATGGTCGCAGGGGGATTGAGGCATTGAGACATTGAGGTAATGTTTCAATGACTCAATGACTCAATGCCGTTAGAATTCTCAAATCATGGCTGGTGTTCTTGACCATCTTCGCGTGGTACTGGTCGCGGCGAGAAATCCGCTGAACATTGGTGCGGCGGCGCGCGCCATGAGCAATTTTGGAGTGATGCGATTGCGCGTCGTGAATCCTTATGAAGTGGCGTTTCAGGAGGCGCGGTCGGCGGTGGGCGCGGCGGGGTTGCTGGCAAAGGCGGAACAGTTCGAGACCGTCGCCGAAGCGATCGCGGACTGCCGGCTGGTGGTGGGGACAACCGCCGCCGGGCCGCGCGATTTGCAGCATCGGCTGCTGCGGTTGGAGGAGGGCGCGCGGGCGATCAAGCGTCAACTGAAGACGGGGCCGGTGGCTCTACTTTTTGGTTCGGAGCGATATGGGCTGTCGAACGACGAGATGAGCCATTGCCACTGGGCGATGCGGATTCCAACGCGGGAAGAGCATGGTTCGATGAATCTGGGGCAGGCAGTTGCAGTCTGCCTGTATGAGTTGATTCGCGGACGGAAGACGGCGGCGGCAAAAGCCGCGCCCGGTCAGAAAGAAAAGGCTGCGGCGAAATCGGCCGACGTGGAGCGGTTGACGCAATTGCTGTTTGAAGTTCTGAGCACCTCGGAGTACATCCAGCCGCAGGCGGTGGCGGGGGAAGAAAAGTTGCGGCGGCTGGTGCGGCGTTTGAAGTTGAATGCCAACGACGCGGTGGTGTTGACGGGAATGATGCGGCAGATCGCGTGGAAAATGGGACCGGGTCAATAAGGACCTAGAAAACTCCGATCAAGTGGCGGCAAAAGGCATAAACCACAGGGTACACAGGGGTGCACGGGGGAAACCGGGACTTACTCAGAGTTTCCCTAGCGCGCCCGCGGCGTGGAATCGGCGATGACTTTGCCGATGACCAAAACGGTCATCAGTGTGATCACACCCAGTGACGCGGCGCAGTAGATGCACCAGACTCCGAGGACGAAGGCTTCGATATCCGCCAGATGGATGGCAAAGACCGTTGCGATTGTGACGAACGGGAGCATCCAAGAGTATTTCTTTCCGAAGGCCAGGGCGCCGAGCAGGAGGTATCCGGCGATGCCGATCACGGCAACGGGAATTCCGTGGAGTGTGGCGTAGGGGCTGTGGTTGACGATGCCGCAGTCCCACTTCTCGTTGATGCTGCACGGCGAAGGGTCAGTGCGGTAATGCTCGCGCAAGGCGAGCGAAGAAACGACGATGCCGAAAACCGCAAGCAGGATCAAAAGCCATCTCATGTGGGACTCCCCAGATTCATCGAAATGCTAACCGATTCCTAAGCAGACATTATCTCCGATCAATCGTGGTAGCGCTGTTCACCGGCTGGAATCGGCACGCTGAGCCGGTTCTGCGGCGGAGGCAGAGGGCAGGTTGCGTACGGTGTGAAGGAGCATGGCGGGTTGTACAATCGGTTGAAGTCGAGCCAGAGTTCGCCGGGCTGATTCAAGCCATGGTCGGGAAAATCGGTGTAGAGGAAACGTCCCGCGCCATAGGTTGTGGTCTTGCTGGTGGCGTCGCGAAGAATGAAAAACAAATCCGTCGCTTTCGGATCTTCGAGCACGGGCTCCAGCCGGACCACTTTTCCGTCGATCGTGAATTCGGCCGCGCCGGGGGCGGGCATGTGTGTGGTGGTGCCGAGGACGGTCGGAATGTCGAGCGTTTTGGGCGGATTGTACGGAATCCAGCGCGCATGAACGCGGTAGGCGGGGTTGGGCTCATACCAGCGCAAGCCGTGAAAAGCGGTACGGGTCGGGGCTTGCAGGTCCTTGACGCGCAGGGCGAATCGGTCGTCGCGGTGGATCACAATGACGGTGATCGTGCCGATCGTGAGCTTCGAGGGCTTGTCGGCATCGTCGGCAAACAGAACCTGCTCCTTCGCGGGTTGGCCGTCTAACAGGAGATCTTTGGGGAAACCTCCGACGGGAGGCAGCAAGCGCAGCGCGCCTTTTTCCAGGTGCACGACTGCAATGTGAGCCGGCGCTTTGCCCGCGATCTGAACGCGGCTGTCTTCGGCGGAACCGAAGGTGTTGTCGCCTTCCTGCAACCAACCGAGGGCGACCAGGGAAAGCCAGCCCTCGGGAGCCTGGAGGTTGGTTGCGCGCTGCGCGCGCCAGGCGAGCAGATCGCGCTGCCAGGAAGCTTGATCTTTTGCATTGGGATCATCGGCAGCTTTGCCGCCGGAACCAGCGGCGAGCGACTGCGCCAGCATCGCTGCCAAAACAACCGCCGCTACCGAGAGGATTTTGCTCTTCATCGTCGTATCTCCGCTTGTTCAGACTGGCCAAGTGCAATGTCTATTGAAACACTATACATTAGGCCGGAACGGCGCCTCTGCGGGATTGTTGCGTTAACGCGAATCGCCGACCGCAGCGTTCAGCAGGATAGTCAAGGGCGCGACATGTTCCGGCTTCACGTAGCGGTTGACGAGAAAACGCTGTCCATCTTTGGCCACGTCGTAAGTGAAAACATCGGTGGAGGAAATCGGGGCGCGGCCGTGGATTTGGAATAGAGGCGCGGGCGTTCCGGTGGCGAAAATATTTTCGCCGTTGACGGGAACTGCCGTCAGCATTCCGCTGGGAGCGATGTAGAAAATTTCCTTGCCGTCTCCGCGCCAGCGGGGCTCGGTGCCGCCGCCGCGGGATACCTGCCATTTTCCCGCCGCACCGGGGAACGAGGTGACGTAAATCTCCCACACACCGGACTCGTCGGAAGCGTATACAACCCGTTTTCCATCGGGAGAAATCTGACCGTTGTCCTCGCTGCTGTTGCTGGTGAGAAACCGGGTTGGCTCTCCGCCAGCCACGGGTAGTAATTCCAGATGTTTGCCGGACGCACCCTGACGCGTAAACAGAATCTGACGGTCGTCTAAAGACCAGGAATTGGGAATAATGTCGTCGTTGATGGAAGGGGGTATGGTGAACCTCTTCCTCTCCGGCTCCAGGCCAGTTGCCGACTTCAGGTTTAGACTCGCGCCGTCGGCGTCACTGCGATACGCCACCGTGCCGCCATTTCGCGACCACACGCCCACTGCTTCTTCCGCTGGGTCAAAGGTGAAACGCGAGTTGCCGGCTCCAGTGGTGCTTTCGATCCAGATATCGACGTTATTCGCCTTCTGGTCGCTGATATCGACCGCTACGCGGGCGCCGTCGGGAGAAAGCGTGGGATTCGCCATGATCGCGGGATCGCCGATGCGGCCCAGTTCTTTGCCGGACCGATCCATCCAGGTAAGCGCGGACCGCGCCGCCGCACCGACGTCGGTGTTGTAGATCAACGTCCCATTCTGCGCAACGGTGAGGGCCGTCCAAACAGTGGAGGGTTGGTATCCAATCGCATTCGCAAGGACGGTTGGACTCCCCGAGACAGTGCCGGTGGAAGAGTCAAAGGCAACGCTCACCAACTGCCTTTGATCATCCGCATAAAACAGATTGTGGGCATCGTAGCCAAAACTCGATCTGCAGAGGGCAGCAAGTTTTCTCTCCTTACCTTCGAGAGAACTAAAGTAGATGCCGCTCGACTGGTCATCCTTGAGGTTTCCGAACTTAGCAGCTAAGAACAGGAAATGATCACCATCGGGCAGAAACATGGGCCAGCGGTGGGTTTCATCCTCTTTGGTCCTAATGCCTTGGGTAACGGCCACCATTCCCGAGCCATCGGCATTGATGCGCTGGATCGAACCTTCGGCGTCCGGCGTATAGATGATTACGCCTTTGCTTCCCCAACTGCCGCCGCGTCCGGCCAATGCGGTGGCAAGGACCTGCGGCGTGCCGCCGGCGATTGCGATCTTCTGCAACTTGCCGTTCGCGAAAAATCCAACGTAGGCGTCATCGGGCGACCAGAAGGGGTAACTCGCGCCCTGCGTGCCGGGCAGAAGCGTGACGCTGGAGGAGCCGATGCGCTGCAAGTAGAGCATGGGCATTGCCGAGTTTTCTTCCGGCGACACGAACACGAGCAAGGAGCCGTCGCGCGACAACGCCATGTGGCTGATGCTCATCTCGTCGGGCATCGCCAGCGCGAACTGCATGCGCGTGGTGGGCTGAGGACGCCGCGCGATGAACCAGGTTGCAGCGCTGACGGCCACCAGCGCCAGGGCCGCTGCCAGCCAGGGCCAGAGCGGCGTCCGACGCGATGCAGCCGTCGCAGCGGCTCGAACCGCCGAACTGGCTTCGGTCCCCGAGAGCGAACTCAGTGCGAATGACAGATCTCTTGCCGACTGGAAGCGCTGCTCCGGGGTCTTTTCCAGACAGCGGCGCACGATGCGTTCGAGCGCGGGAGAAACGAGGCGACTGGCGCCGGAGGAACGGTCGGACGAACGATCGGACGACGGCGTGGACAAATCCGGCGGGTCGTCCTTCAAAACCGCGGTCATGGTTTCGGCCGTGGTATCGCGGCGGAAAGCGCGCACTCCGGAGAGCATTTCGTAAAGGACCGCGCCAAACGCGAAGATGTCAGTGCGAGGATCGGTCGCCTCGCCGCGCACCTGCTCGGGCGCCATGTAACTTGCCGTCCCCATGACGACGCCCGCCGCCGTGTTCTCGGTGGTGAGAGTGACTTCGTCGGAAGCGCCGTCCGAATCCGCGCCCGCCTTCTGTACCAGCTTCGCCAAACCGAAATCGAGGATCTTGATGCGGCCGTCTTTAGTGACGAAAATGTTCTCGGGTTTCAGGTCGCGGTGGACGATTCCCTTTTCGTGCGCGGCCGCCAGTCCGTGCGCGATCTGGACTCCGTAGTCGACGGCCTTGCGCTGCGGCAGAGCGCCGCGATCGAGCGCGGCGCGCAGGCTTTCGCCTTCCAATAGTTCAGAGACCAGAAACGGCGAGTTTTTACCCTGACCTTCGTCGTGCTGGCCGATGTCATGAATAGCGAGGATGTTGGGATGATTGAGCGCGGCCACGGCGCGCGCTTCCTGTTCAAACCGGCGCAGGCGGTCGGGTTCGGCGGAGAAAGAGCCGGGAAGAATTTTCAGCGCGACGTCGCGTCCGAGGCGCGTGTCTTTGGCGCGATAGACTTCGCCCATCCCGCCCGCGCCGATGGGAGCGACGATTTCATAGGGACCGAGTTTCGTGCCGGAAATCAGAGGCATGCGTGCGCGCAATTATATATGCCAAGGCAATGCTTGGGCTGCAACGGGAAGCACCCGTGGAAATCCACACTCGCAGCGCTCGTGGAATCCCACTCCTTCGGCTCCGCTCAGGGCAGGCTCTTCGCAAAGTGCGCGAAGGATGGGGCAGCCATTGTGTTGCCTATGCCGACGAGATCAGAAGCCTAACTACGTGATGCATCATTTGACTTGCACTATCTACCCTCATAAGATGGCACCTCGGATTGGCGCAGAAGACGATCGCCGCACTCGGATAAGGAGTTTGGCTTATGCTGGAAATCCAGACGAAGCACGTGCAACCGGACATTGTGGTCCTCGAATTGACGGGAAGAATCACCATCGGCAGGGACTGCAAACAACTGGAATGGGCGGTCGAGAACCTCGTGAAGGAGGGCCGGAAGAAAGTTATTTTCGATCTGGCCGCCGTGAGCAACGTCGACAGCACAGGGATTGGGATCATGGTGATGTCGGCGGGCCAGATGAAAAAAACCGGCGGCGAGTTGCGCGTTGCGGGCGCCAACGGGCACGTGGAGCAGGTCTTGAAGATGACGAACGTGGATCAGATCGTCGCCCTGCACCCGACGGCCGCAGCGGCGGCGGCGGGCTTCTGAGCCGACCACTCTGGCAAGACCTCGGAAGAAAACGCTGCAGACTCCCCCAGCGGCTGCAAGCCGCTGTCGATTCTGCGGCAGTACGGCACGAGTGAAACTCGTGCCCTTCCCTAAACGGATGCGAAGCGGAGTTTTTACGCAGGCTGCAAAGCCTGTCCCGCAGCCCGCGTCCTAATCCCTCTCCTGCCAGCGGCCCTCTTCCTGTTCCGCCCGCATGCCTGCACCGGCAGCAACCGATGACTCAGCCTTCTTCTTTTGCCAGTCGGCTTCGGCCAGCACGGGGATCGTACCCAGTTTCTTCTTCTGCAAGGCGGCGTTCACTGCCGGCAATTCTTTCTGCGCCAGTTTCTGGAAGTCGACGATCACATCTTCCAGCTCATGCCCCAACGACTCGGTTCGCGCCACCTGATAGTCGGTGGGCTTGCCGTCGTATCCCGTCACCGCGCTATAGAGCTGTCCGAGCAACTCGCGGATGCGTTCTTCGCCGGTGATCATTCCGCCTTCCTTGGTGGCGACGATCTTGGAACGGAGCGCGTCGCAATCGGCGGCGAGCCTCTCCAGTTGCTTGCGCAGCGGATCTTTCTCGGGCAGCTTTGCGGCCCGGGCTTTGGCCGCGTCCCGCACTCCTTCGATCGCATCGACCCCGTAGGTCATGTGCTCCAGCAACTTGTAGACCTTCATCGAAAGAGCGAACTGCGCCTTGCGCTCCTCCAGCGAGTACTTGGCCCGCGGATCGAGCACAACCTTCAGTTGCTCGGTGTAGACCTGATCTCCCTTGGTCAGTTTCACGGTGTACGTGCCCGGCAGGACGCGCGGGCCCTGGGCCGCTTCAAACAGAGCCGACGCCGCGGGAGCAACCGCCGGCGGCTTCACGCGCATTCCCCATCCGGCGCGGTTCAGGCCCCGATGCTTGCTTCCGGCTATGGTGTCCACCAGTTCGCCATCCTGGTTGAAAATCTCGATCTTCAAGTCGCCGAAGATGTGCCGGCCCTTCTGGTAATACGTGATTTGCGCATCCGTGGGCCGACTCCGCCCATGGAAGGTCTCGTCGCCTTCGGCCCAGCCTCCGGACGCCTCAAAATACTGGATCGATGGCCGACCGGGAAGCAGGGTCGCGTCTTTGGTCATCATTTCCGGCGTGAGCGCGCGCAGCGGAGAAATATCGTCCACGATCCAGATGCCGCGCCCGTGCGTCGCCACCACTAGGTCGGATTCGCGCGCCTGCACCACGAGATCGTCCACTGGTACCGCAGGAAAATCTGTTCCTTTGTATTGGGCCCAATGCTGCCCGCCATCCACCGAAATCCAGAGCCCGAACTCGGTGCCCAGGAAAAGGACGTTTGGGTTCACCGTGTCTTCTTTGATCACATGGGCAAACCCGCGCACGCCGCTCTCTTGTGCGGGAAGCGCCGTCCACGTCTGGCCGTAGTCCGTCGTCTTGTAAACATAAGGCTTCATATCGCCGAAGGTATGCCGGTCGAATGTGGCGTACGCGGTACCTTCGTCGAAGCGGCCGGCCTCGATGGTTGTGACCCACGAATTCTTTGCCAGTCCGCCGATGTTCCCTACTACGTTCGTCCAGGTCTTGGCTCCATCGCGTGTGATCTGCACATTTCCGTCATCGGTGCCGACCCATAGGATCTGACCGTTCTTGGGAGACTCCGAAATCGAATAGATCGTGGTGTGCATCTCCGCCGAAGAGTTGTCGACAGTCACGCCGCCCGATTCTTCCTGCTTCTGCTTCTCGGGATCGTTCGTCGTCAGGTCGGGAGAAATGCGGTCCCAGGATTGCCCATGATCGCGCGAGCGGAAAAGATACTGCGCTCCGATATAAATTGTCCCCTTCTCGTTGGGACTCATGTGGATTGGCGTGTTCCAGTTGAAGCGCAGTTTCTTTTCGCCGTAATTCGGCCAGGGTTTGAGGCTGCGAATCTCATGCGTGTGGCGATTCACCCGCCCAATCTCGCCACCCTGGGCCTCGGCGTAGATGTAGTCGGGATCGGAAGTGTCTTCGAACATCCAGAAGCCATCGCCGCCAAACATGTTCTCCCAGCGCGAGTTGGTCACGCCGCCCGGATAGGAACTATCGCCGACCCATGAACTGTTGTCCTGCAAGCCGCCGTAGACGTGATAGGGATCGGAATTGTCGGTGCTGACGTGATAAAACTGCGAAACCGGCAGGTTCATCTGGTGCTTCCAGAGGTTGCCCCCGTCCTCGCTGCGCCACAAGCCGCCATCGTCGCCGGCAATGACCACGTTCGGGTTCTTCGGGTTGATCCACACGTCGTGGAAGTCGCCATGGGCCCCGCCCGAAACCATGTTGAAGGTTTTTCCGCCATCGTTGCTCAGCAGCAGAATAAGATCGGGTTTGAAAATCTTGTTTTCATTCCTGGGGTCGACGATCAGGTTGCCGAAATAAAAAGGACGCCACACCATGTAGTTGCTGGCATCCAGCTTGGTCCAGGTCGCGCCGCTGTCGTCGGAGCGGTAGAGACCTCTTCCCTTTTCCGCTTCGATGTTGGCATACACCACCTGCGGTTTCGACGGCGCCACCTGCACGGCGACGCGGCCCCAGGGCTTCGCCGGCAGTCCCTTGGCGTTGCTGTCGTTGACTTCGCTCCAGTGAGCGCCGCCGTCGGTCGATTTAAACAGCCCGCTGCCCGGGCCTCCCGAGCGGAACGTCCACCCCTGCCGCCGGAAATCCCACATCGCGGCATAGATGGTCTTCGGATCCTGCTGGCTCCGCGCAATCATGGCGCATCCGCTCGAACCATTCGCCCCGGCCAGAGCCTTCGTCCAGGTCTTGCCGCCGTCCGTCGTGCGAAAGACTCCGCGCTCGTCGTTGTCGTTCCACAAATGTCCGGTGGCGCAGGCCAGCACGTCGTTGCTGTCGCTGGGATTCACCAGGATCTTGGCGATGTGCTCGCTGTCCTTCAGGCCGACGTTGGTCCAGTTCTCGCCGCCATCGGTCGACTTGAACACGCCGTCGCCGACCGACACGCTGTTGCGAGTCCAGGCTTCGCCCGTGCCGACCCACACGATCTTCGAATTCGAAGGATCGATCGCGACAGCGCCAATCGACTGCACGTCTTCGCGGTCGAAGACCGGCTTGTAGGTCGTGCCGCCGTTCACCGACTTCCAGACTCCGCCGCTCGCCGCGCCCACAAAGACCGTGATGCGGCCGTCTTCTTCCACCGCATCCAGCGCGGCAATTCGCCCGCTCATGGTGGCCGAACCGATGTTGCGCGCCGGCAATCCGGAAACGGTCGCCGCGTCGAAGCGGTACGGCGCTTGCGCCTCGGCCTGCAAGCCTCCGCAGAGCAAGGCAGCGCCAACGAGCCAAACACTCAACTGCGGAAGAAATCGTGAACAACCAACGCGTGCTTTCATGTTTAGAAATCCTTTTTCAGAGAAAAATTTCGTTTCCAACTCGTCGTTGCAGTCGTTCCCGAGGGCGTTACTTCTTGTCGGCGGCGGCCCCGGTCTTCAAGGATGCAGGAAGCGCGAAGTCAGCGTTATCGATGGTCACGTTCACTTCCATCTTCTGTACGGTGCTGGTTTGCGCATCAGGATGATTCTTCGACCCGCTCGAAATCGAGAAGGGACACATCACTCCCGCCACCGGTTTATAGGAGCCGAATCCCTCCACGCGATCCCGCACAGAGCCCCGGACAAACTGCTGGATTTCCTTGCGGATCTCGATGAAGGTATCCGGATCGAGGTAGTCGTAGATGATGTCGCCGTTTTTCAGCGTTACCTTCAGCCGCAACGCGTCGTCTCCATCGACTACGTCGTGCCCGAGGTACTCGACCGTGCTGCCTTTCTCTTTGTAGTCCACCAGAGGTCCGTCAAAATCGGCGGCCAGCAGCAGGTCGCGCATGTCATCCTCGCCCATCAACTCTGGATCCTTCTTGCCTCCAAAGGGCTGGATCTGCCAACCGGTGGCGCCGTCATACGCCTGGATCGCCGTCATCCCCTGCAGGGTGAAGGTCTGCCGAATCAGATTCGGCCGCGCCGACTCCTGGCCCACCGACGCAGTAAAACCTCCGCCGCCCTCGAACCTGCCCGTCATGCGGAAGTTTTTGATGGCCTTCATTTTCTCCATCCCGCCGCGGGCCTGAATGTTCTTGGCAATGAGTTCGTCGGCGGTCTGGGAGAAAGAAAATGCAGCGAAGCAGCAGACAGCAATCAGCACAATCAAGGTGTGACGCATCGAGCAGACTCCTAATCGGTTGGGACTTGAGACCCCTGGGATTACAGTACTGTAACCGGTAGTAGACGTCTTTGCCAAGTTTTGGTGAGCAGGGGCAGTGCCTCCTTTTGCCAAAACATCCACCACAAAGGGCACGAAGGTACACGAAGGTAAAGCAAGAAAACAAGAACCTTCGCGGCGCTTCGTGTCCTTCGTGGTTCTGAATTTCTTGGCGTCGCATCGTCAAAGCGAGCCACGACCTGAGCGGGGATCGACATTGTTCTGGAATCACCGCTAGGGAGACTCTGATTAAGTGTCGGCAGAAAGCATAAACCACGGGGTAAACGGGGGTGCACGGAGGAAACCGGGAACCTAATCGGAGTTTCCCTAGCTGGTCCGCTCCCGGCTCACAGGTTCTCGAGCACCAGCTTGAGGTAGTTCCAGAACTTTTCCACGGACGCGATCTGCACTCGCTCGTTCGGGCTGTGAGGACTTTCGATGGTCGGACCGAACGACGCCATCTGCATGCCGGGATATTTCTCGCCAATGACGCCGCACTCCAGGCCAGCGTGCATGGCGATCAGCTTTGCCGGTTCGCCGAAGAGCTTCTTGTGGACTTCCTGGAGTTTGCGCACGATGTCGCTGTTGGGCTCCGGTTTCCAGCCGGGGTATTTGCCGGCGTGTTCCACTTCAAAGCCCGCCATTTTGCACACGGTAGCCACCATGCGGGCGGCAGCCAACATGCTGCTCTCGATGGCGCTGCGCTGGCTGGTCACAATCTCGACTGCATCGCCTTTGGTGGTGACCACGGCAAGATTGGTGGAGGTTTGGACCAACTCGGCAACGTCGGGGCTCATCGCGAGAACGCCGTGATGCAGGCTCGCGAGCAGCGCCACGGTTTGTTTCGCGTCATTCGCGTCGAAAACTCTGGTTGGGCGTTCGGCCTTCTCAACTGTGATCTGCAATCCGGAATCGAAGCCTCCCAAGTCCGCTTTGTATCCAGCTTCGGCGGCGGCGACCTGCGATTTCAGGTCGCTTTCGCGAGAGGGGTCCAGCAGTACCACGGCTGCAGCTTCGCGCGGAATGGCATTCTGCGCGCTTCCGCCATTGATTTCGGCGACTTCGACCGGAAGGCGATCCAGCAAGACCTGAAGAACCCCACCCAAGATTCGCAGGGCATTGCCGCGGCCTTGATGGATATCGACCCCGGAGTGGCCGCCCTTCAGGCCCGACACCTTGATGCGCCAGGCTGATCCTGCGCCGGCGGGATGAAGTCCAACTTTCCGTCGCGCCATCGTCTTGATGCCGCCGGAACAACCGATACAGATGGTGCCGATCTCTTCGTTATCGAGGTTGAGAAAATATTTGGACTTCAGCAAGCCGCCGGGGAATTCCGCCGCACCGGTGAGGCCGGTCTCTTCGTCGATGGTGAAAACAAATTCCAGCGGGCCGTGCGCAATGTTATCGCTCTCCATTACAGCCAAGGCGGCGGCGACGCCGACTCCGTTGTCGGAGCCCAGGGTCGTGCCATCCGCTTTCAGCCACTCGCCGACTCGGATTATTTTGATCGGATCGACGTCGAAGTTGTGAACTGTCCCCTCGTTCTTCTCACAGACCATGTCGAGGTGGCCCTGCAACAGGGCCATGGGCGCTGCCTCGCGTCCGGGCCGCGCGGGTTTGCGGACGACGAGGTTGCCGACTTTGTCCTGCACCGATTCGAGGCCGAGCTTGGTGGCGACCGTCCGGACGTAATCGCGCGCGGCGGCCTCTTTCGTCGAGGCGCGAGGAATCGCCGCCAACTTGTCAAAGTGCTTCCATACCGGTTCCGGTTGCAGGTTCGTCAGTGCTGGGATCATGGCACGCTCCGTAGGGATGAAATGCTCCCAGCTATCGTACAACTTGAGCCGGTTTTCGGGCGTGAGCGAAGCCCGGGTTACCCGGCGCGCGCTTTTGGGTGACGGGGTGGAGAAGCGGGAGCCCGAAGGGAAGTCTCGAGCGCAACGAGGGATCTCATCCCCCATTTGCAGACCGAGATGTTGGAGGCGCGGGTGAGAATCGAACTCACGATGGAGGTTTTGCAGACCTCGGCCTTACCACTTGGCTACCGCGCCAGCCACTTCATGAAAACGACAGCTAAAACGAAAAGCCCTCGCCGGGGCAGGGCTTCAAGAACTGGAGCGGGAGACGGGATTTGAACCCGCGACTTCGACCTTGGCAAGGTCGCACTCTACCACTGAGTTACTCCCGCCCGCTTTGTTATTCTACTGCACGGGCGCGTTTCGTGACAATTCATTGCCCCACAACCCGGCCATTCGGCAGGCGACGGGATCGGCAACCACGCAAGATTCGCGCAAATCGCTGAAAACAATTGGCGGAAGCGTGTGTGAGTCGAACACACCGGCAACATCGAAGATGCCGCCCGCCGGTTTTGAAGACCGGGACGATCACCGGACCGCATGCGCTTCCGTAGTCCCTGGAAATGTCCGTGCAAACGTTTGCTAAGAAGCCGTTGGGAACGTGATCCCATCTACTTCGGCTGCGCGACTACTCGCAGATAAGGTTTCAGCGTCTTAAAACCGCCGGGATATTTCTGTTTGGCCTGCTCATCCGACACAGAGGTTGGAATGATTACGTCATCGCCCGGCTTCCAGTTCACCGGCGTGGCCACGTTATATTTCGCGGAGAGTTGGATGGAATCGAGCACGCGCAGCACCTCATCGAAATTGCGTCCGCTGCTCATCGGATAGATCAGCATCAGCTTGATCTTCTTGTCCGGACCAATAACGAACACCGTTCGCACGGTGGCGTTGTCTGCGGCCGTGCGGCCATCGCTGGTGGTTCCAGACTCGGCGGGCAGCATGTCATAGAGCTTAGCCACCTTGAGTTCGGGATCTCCGATCATCGGATAGGTCACTTTGTGGCCCTGCGTCTCTTCAATGTCGGCTGCCCACTTGCCGTGACTGGTCACCGGGTCGACGCTCAGGCCGATAATTTTCGTGTTCCGCTTGGCGAACTCCGGCTGCAAGCCGGCCATGTATCCCAATTCGGTGGTGCATACCGGAGTGAAATCCTTGGGGTGCGAAAACAGGATGGCCCAGCCATTGCCTATCCATTCGTGAAAATTGATCGTGCCCTGCGTGGTTTCGGCGGTGAAGTTGGGAGCTTCCGAATTGATGCGTAGAGGCATGGTTATTCCTCGTGAGTTTGAAGTGAATCGATGGCTTAAACACAACTACATTAGTGGAGATAGAATATCCACCGGCCCCTAGCTCGTCAATCGGGCTAGCGACAACCAGTTTACGACCACCCCGAACCGTCGAGTTTGATCCGGTGAAGCCGCTAACGTTCTGAAAAATGGTCCGTCTATCTTCCGAGCAGATGGGAGACCACCCGTGATCTCAGCATCGGAATCGATGAGCGCCGCAGTCGAACGTCCAACTGTGAAAAGGAACGTTGTTCTGGCAGTTGCCGTTGGTGCGTTCGTTGGAGGGACTGTGAACATCCTGTGGGTCTGCATCCAGGAGGGCTGGGATATTCCTCTCTACATTGCCGCCGGGTTGCTCGGCCGGCAGGCCGTCCACGGCGGAGTCGGTACCTGGGTCCTTGGCCTCGCCCTGCACTTCTTCATCGCTTGCATTTGGGCGGCGGTTTATTACCTTGCCAGCCGCAAACTCCCATTCCTCACGGAGCATCCGTTCATCTGCGGCGTGAATTTCGGCGTTTGGGTCCAATTGTTTATGCTCCTCGTCGTGCTGCCGCATTCCGGACTGCATGGCACGGAACCCGTTACACTCTATGGCCTAGGCGTGAAAATTTTAGTCTTCGGACTGCCGGTTGCCTATAGCGTTCGCTACTTCGCCCCAGCGAGAAGTGCTCGGCAAGTTATTCCCTCCTGACGCCGCGATAGGATATCTGCATGACTGCCTCTGTACGACATCTCTCCATGGTGCAGGTCGATGTCTTCACCGACCGCCCCCTCACCGGCAACTCACTGGCGGTATTTCTCGACGGCCGCGGCCTCAGCACCGAGCAGATGCAGGCTCTGGCGCTGGAGATGAATCTCTCCGAAACTACCTTCGTTCTGCCCGGGGATGCCGCAGCGGCCCACACCCGCAGCGTGCGTGTGCGCATCTTCACCGTACAGGAAGAACTGCCCTTCGCCGGACATCCCACGCTGGGCACGGCTTTCGTTCTGCGCGGTCAGACCGGAGCGGGCGAGATCGTGCTGGATCTCAACGCCGGAAGCGTGCCGGTGCGCTTTTCGCAAGAACCCGGAAAACCCGTCTTTGGAGAGATGACGCAGAAGAATCCCGAGTTCGGCGCGATTCACAACGCAGCGGACGTGGCGCGACTGACGGGCTTGAGCCCGGCCGACTTCGACGAGTGCGCACCCATCCAAACTGTCTCCACCGGCGTGCCTTTCACGATTGTGCCGCTGCGCTCGCTGCGAACGGTGCAGAGACTCCGCCTCGATCTCGACGGCGCCAGCGAATCTCTGGCGCGAACGGGCGGAAAGTTCTTTTACTTCGTTTGCCGCGAGACCGTCGATCCCGAAGCGCGACTTCACGCGCGCATGATTTTTTATAACGGAGACGATCCGGCGACCGGGTCGGCGGCGGGATGCTGCGCTGCCTGGATGGTTGCCCATGGCGTGGCCGCGAGCGACGAGCGGGTTCTGATCGAGCAAGGTCTCGAAATGCACCGTCCCAGCAGCATTTTTGTTCGCGCCACGCGAGACTTGAAGAGCAAGGATGCCGTCGGACATGACGTCGGGCATAACTATGTTGTCAATGTGCGCGTCGGTGGAAATTGTGTAGAAGTTCTCCGCGGCGAGGTCGCGATCGCGATCTAGAAGGGTGAAACGCTGCGACAGTCGCGGCGCTCGGCGCATCCCGCAATTTTGCCCCACACGCAGGCGCCATTGGCGAGCGCGGCACTTTCCCAGCGCAGCAATTCTATTTAGCATTGCACCTCGCTCGCGATTCCCAAAAAAGAACGCAGAAAGAAATTTGTGATGACAGTCTCCCGGTCAGATCGATGAAGCCCAAGAAAACAATTCTTTGTGTGGACGACAATCAGCAGACCCTTTCAATTCGTAAGATCTTCCTGGAAACGCGAGGCTACCGTGTCGTCGCGTGCAACAGCGGCGATCAGGCGCTCGAAGCTTTTCGTCGCGGCGGCGTGGACCTGGTGCTCACCGACCTGATGATGCCGGGCGTGGATGGTTCGCGCCTGATTGAAGAAGTGAAACGCGTTTCGCCGCAGACTCCGGCCGTGCTGATTTCGAGTCGAACCAAGATTTTCGAGCGCGAAACGCTGGCCGATGTTTTTCTATCCAAGGGAATGTACGAACCCGCCGACCTGCTGGAACGCATCCGTCTGCTGCTGGTGCGCAAGCGCGGCCCCAAGCGGTCGGTTGCGCTTCGTGTCTGTCCCGCAGAAGTGGAGCATGCAACGGTGGCGTGAGCGGCGTCATCGCCTCTGGTCCAACCTCGGCGAACGTCGCGGCCTCGTGTGATATCGTTTTCAGTGGATGTCAGCCTTCATCGAAGCTAGGGAACTGCGAAAAACCTATCGGGTTGGCAAGGTGGATGTGCCGGCTCTTCGCGGCATTTCCTTCAGCGTGCAAAAAGGAGAGTTCGTCACGGTCGTGGGCCCTTCGGGCAGCGGCAAGTCGACGCTCTTTTATTTATTGGGCGGATTGACCCGCGCCGACTCGGGAAGCGTCACCATCGATGGCGTGGATTTTGCCACACTTTCCGATGGCGAGCGCACGCGATTGCGCAAAAGCAAGATCGGTTTCGTTTTCCAGAAATTTAATCTTCTGCCCACACTCAGCGCGCGCTCGAACATCGAGATTGCCGGCGACATTGCCGGCCTGGGAGCGCCCGATCCCGCGTTCCTGAAGAAGATCACCGGGATGCTGGGCATCGCCGAACGGCTGGAGCACAGGCCGAACGAACTCTCCGGCGGCGAGCAGCAGCGAGTCGCGCTGGCCCGCGCTCTTATCAACCGCCCCGCGATCGTGCTCGCCGACGAGCCCACCGGCAACCTGGATTCGAAAAGCTCGAACATCGTTCTCGACATGTTGCGCCAATCGAACCAGAATCTGGGGCAGACCGTGCTGATGATTACGCACAATCCCGAAGCCGCCGCGTATGGCGACCGCATCGTGCACATGCGCGATGGCCAAATCGTGACGCCCGAGGAAGACCCGCAGTGGTCTCCCCATCAACCAGCGGATCACATACGGTCCTGAACCGATTCTGAATGACACATCATGGGTTCCGTTCATCGACTCTGGCCGAGCGCGATTTTGCGAAACGGTTCGAACGCGGTAAACTGAGTTTATAGGTGACGTTTTACAGGTGATTTCCGTCTGCGGCCGTCAGCGAAAGTCTAGTAAACTACTGAACGGCTCACTGTAGGCGCGTAGCTCAGTTGGTTAGAGCGCTACCTTGACACGGTAGAGGTCAGGAGTTCGAGTCTCCTCGTGCCTACCATATTTTCCAGGGATTGAGAGAATCCCCGAAATTTTCCAGCCCGTAATTGCGCATACGTCAGGTCGCTGGCCCGGTTTCATCCTGGGGCCCTCGACACCCCCAAAGCGTGCATCGGACCTTAGGCCAAGTCATTGACAGGTAAGGGCTACCTCCGATGATCAGAAGAATGCTCCAAATGGCCTAATTCGAACGGCTAGAGCACAGGATGCCCCATGCTGAATTCTGACGGCAATTCTTGACAGGCTAGTCGGCGAAGCGCAGAATTGCGTGATTGTGTGGGTCGGGCTGCGCCAACCTGGATAGTAATTCCCCCAATCGTCCAAGAGCGTGCGCCAAAGAAGCATCTGGGGAAAAAATAGAGTCGGCGCAATGTCCGGTTCAAGTCGCTTGAATTAGGGACTACTCCACCTAGATGCTCAGACCGGAGGAACACGCCATGAAGTCTCTCGATACTAGTTTTCGCCTGATGTCCTTCGTCGCACTAGTCCTCTTGGTGCTCGCCTGTGCTCCTCAAGACTCTTTGGCACAGACGGTATCAGTTTCGCCGGCTTCGCTCTCCTTCGGGATTCCTGCGGCAACCCCACCGCCAGTGACCGCACCAACGAGCGCGCCGGGGGTCGTGACAGTCAACGTCGTCCCGGGGAGCGGGTCCGTGACGATTTCGAGCGTTGCTGTTAGTCCCAGTTCGCCGTTCACGGTCACGGGCACGTCATGCCTCACACCCTCAAGTCAGCCGATAACGTTTACATCTCCGACGACGTGCGAAGTCAGCGTCACCCTGACTACGTCTTCGACCGCCCTTGTCACCGACACTCTGGTAATTTCCAACACTGCCGGTGCTTTGTCAGTGCCCTTGAGCGGAGCCTATGGGGCAATCAAGCTGTTCGACGAAACAAGCGTCGCGAGCACAACCTCTTTGGTCACCGGGACGAACCCATACGGGTTGTACACGATTGCAACCACGGAATTGAACTTGAGCTGCGGAGCCACGCCCACGGCTAAACTTTCGAATACTCCCGACGGTTTGGGCAACGTTCTCGTGGACAGTTATATCTTGTTGTCTATCAACGGCACTGCGGTGAATGGCACAACGGTTGGTAGCAACAATTCTCCTGCTGGAAACGTATGCAGTGGTGGCCCAGAGCCTTACGTCGGCGGACAAAATTACAGCAACTGCTCCACCGCCGCCTACCAGGATTTCGTGGAAGAGAACTTCGCCGCATTGAACGGACTCGATCCTGATACGTTCACGAATTCCAATGCGGTGCTGCCACCGGTAGCCCACAACTCCGACGGCGGCGTTCCAGCGCTCGACATCCATACTTTCTTTCCAAATACCATTGGCGCGACTCCTCCTTTCCTTCAGGCTGCGTTCACGCTTCAAGAACTTGGGAGTGACGCCTACGACAACTCCACGCTTTTCCTGGTCACAAACTGCACCTCGCCGGGGGTCGTGTCGGGAGCGAACGTGACCCTCGATCCGATCATCAAGACCGATAGTGCGTCGCAAACTCAAACTGCCACTCTGGATAGTTCTCCGAGCCAGAACATCTCCTTCACGACCAGCACGTCGGTTGCGATTGAACAAAATTCTGGAATCGTGAATTCCGGAATCGTCCCGATCGTTACCAATTTCGCGATACCTCAGCAGCTTTTCTCTCAGCTTGTTGCTGGCACATCCACTGCTTCTGCCGTTTGCGTTCGGTTGACCGGCGAAGCGGATCTTTCCGTCACTCCCCCCGCGCCGATGTGCGCGGGCTATCTGCTGCAATGCCGATATACGGATCCAGACACTGGCATCACCACCACCACGGGCGATAACTGCACCAACGCGGAGACTGCGGCCTCGTTCCGATATCTGATTTACGCCGCGCAATTTACCTCGCCGGATGAGCCGTCTGGCTACAACTTTCTTACCACTCAGCCTTGGGCGGCGAGTACTCCGTACACCCTTGGGCAAACAATCGTCGATCCAGGTGGCTACGTTCAGCAGGTCACCACAGCAGGTACTTCATCTAGTTCCATCCCCAACTTTAGTCCCGATACCGTGGGTGGCACGACCTCTGATGGAGCGAGCCTGGTCTGGACCAACGACGGCGTGAACGCCTGCCTAGACTCGGGGCCCGGCGGAGTCAACGCGGGTGGGGGAGCGATCGCCTGCGCGCCAGGCACAGGACCGGGCATGTTGATGGGGAGCGATTACTGGTTGTGCGGGTCGCCGGGCTGCACTCCGCCCCCGGTCACCACTACAACGCCGACCTCTCCCGCTACATATTCGAACGTCAACTGCTTGTTCACAAGCACCGGTAACCTGTACGGCGCTCCGTGCCCGCTTAACGTCCTGACCTCGTTCCAGGGAGCGTCGGATGGGAAACATGGCGCTGCTCCCCCAACCGGAAACTCGCTGTACATCCCGGTTGTAAACATGCCCCTGCCGTCCGCCACAGCGGCGATCCCGACGAGCAATAACGGCTGGATCAACTCCCTCTCGGCCGCTACCGCAGCCTTCACTTCGGTTGCGGCGAACTATCCGCCGAGCGCCGCGAATCCTCCGGCAAATGGTTTCAATCCAGCGGCCCCTTACAGCTTGACCTACGGCGTTTCAGCTTGGCCGCTTCCGGATACGACCTACCCTGTACCGGGGGACACGGCGATCTACAACTCGAACACGACCCCGACGGCTCCGTTCTGCAACGGCGCGCCGCTTACGTTTGCGCCGATGGCGCCCTATAGTACGTTGGCTACGCTGCCCGGCTACTTCAACAACCTGCCCAACGGACTGGTCCTGAGCGAAGGGGGAATCTACTATCTCCACTACTTCACGACAGACTGCGCCTTCACGGAAGGGCTGCTCTTTAACCCGCAGGGCGGTCAGCTTACCAACGCGTCAGCCAACTGGGCGAGTTTCCCGAACCTGCCATTTGGCGTGGACACAGTCGCGCCGACGCTTTCGTGCTCAACGACGCCGTCCCCTGCCTATACGGGCGGCAGCGGCAGTTGGTACAACAGCAACGTAACGGTAAGTTGCAACGGCACCGACAATGAATCTGGATTTGCTCCTGGAACGCCTGTGCCCAACACAAACAACACAGTCCTCCAAGGAAGCTCGACTACGAGCATTAGCCAGACAACTGCATGCGGCCCTGGCAGTACATGCGTCGACGCCATTGGACCCCTGCAAGTCACCGACTTAGCGGGTAATTCTTCTACTCCGTCCGGTCCGTACTCTTTCCAGATCGACAGGACGCCCCCAACGATCACTGGGCTCACTTTGAGCGCTGGACCTTACTACGTCAATTATGGACCGGCGATCTCCGTGCAGTTCAGCTGCTCTGATGGAGTTGGTTCCGGGATTGCCAGCTGTAGCGGCAGCACCACCAACGCGCCTGGCTTCGTTCTCACGGGCTGCACGGCTCCCGGCGAGACGGTCACCTGTACCGGTACCATTCCCAACACCGCCCCCGTGAACGGCGGCAATTTCACAGTAACCGCAACCGACAATGTCGGCTTGTCGGCAACGCCCGCCTCGGTCGGTTTCTCGGTGCTCCCCGCGCCGCAAACCATCACCTTCGGGCCGCTCTCGAACCAGTTTTATATCAACCCGCCGATCACACTGAGCGCGACCGCCAGCTCCGGCCTGACGGTGAGCTTCTCTTCCGGTACACCGACGGTCTGCGCGGTCTCCGGAACTACCGTGTCCTACATTAACGCTGGTCTCTGCATGATCACGGCGTCGCAGGGGGGCGATGCCGACTTCTCTGCCGCCCCGCCCGTGTCCCAAAGCTTCCAAGTGATCATTGGCCCGTGGACGGTCACGGCGACGTCTTCGTCGCCTTGTCCTTTCTTCGGCACATTGTCTTTGAAGCAGAGCTCCTCGTGTAGTTTTGTTGTGCAAAACCCCTCTCCTACCTTGACCACGATTAAGGTGGCTATCCCCGGAGCGGGTGGTGGAGAGGGCGGGGGCCAATCAGGGGAGATTGACCCCGATGACTTCGCGATTACAACCAACGGTTGCCCGAGTTCGCTCGCCGGAGGGAAGACTTGCAATGTCACTGTGACTTTTACTCCCGACGGCGACGATCTCGCGCTCTATGCAGCCGGCGGCAGCCTAGCTTATTTGCAAGTGACCGGTAAGGCAAAGGCAGTCCTTGCCTATTCGACGCTGACAGGAAAAGCCGAGGATCCGACGGTGTCCCTGTCGCCGACGACCTCGTCCTCTTCTCCTTACAGCTTCGGATCGACATCAGGCACGACGACGTTTACGCTGACCAATAATGGACCGACCACGCTGATTCTCGGAAATACGAATTCCATCAAGGTTACCGGCAAGTACTTCGAACTGGGCGCTGGCACCGACGGCGGCGTTCCGAATTGCACGAACGGCCTAAGCGTTCCCGCTGGCTCCAGTTGTGCGTTCTACGTGACCTTCACGAAGCCGGCGTCGGGTTCGCAGACTGTGATCGGCAGCGTGACCATTACGGACAATGCGGTGACGATTGCGAACCCGAACAAGGTCAGTACGCAAATCGTCTACCTGTCAGGAAAATGATAGGGATGGAAAGGCCCAAGGCGCTGAGCGAGTCGTTAACCTGAGGAATGCCGCGGGCTCGAGCTTGGTGATACTTGTGTCCTTGCCCGGCGCCTTAGTTTCCGCCGGTCAATCGTGAAACTGCGCCACTTACTACCGTGGGTGTGCGCTCTAGTTCTGCGCTTTCTGGGCGCCCTGGGTCGAGTCGTTGTAGATTGCTTTCAGGTCGGCGCGGTCCAGGATGTGCTCGGCCCCCTGCTCTTTCTTGATTTCGTCCAGCAGCGTGGCCGCTTCGCCGTATTGCCCGGCGGATCCCGAGGCGTCGCCGGTCTGCTTGAGAAGGTTTCCAAGTTGGAAATGAATGATGGCAGTCTGCAGCCGTGTGCCCAGCTTCTCGCTGGTGTTCAGGGTTTGGTCCAGGGCCTGCCGTGCGTGGGCGTAATCCTTGCTTTTGATCATCGCTTCCGCCAGATCGACCGAACCTCGGAGCCAATAATATTTCAGATGGAGACTATCGGCCTGTTGGATGGCAGCGCGTAAATCCGGGATGGCGGCTTGCGCCCGCCCTTCGGCGATCGAGACGCGCGCGAGATTCATCTTGGGGATCAGCATCTTTTCGCGATCCTTGGCTTTGGCCGCAGCCAAGGCAGCCTGTTCATAAGCGCTGCGCGCCGCCTTATAGTCTCCACGATAGAAGGCCGCATCTCCCTGCGTGTTCAGAATGTCACTGCGAACCCCTTCATTCTTGAGTTCGCTCGCGACTTTGGTCGCCTCTTCCAATAGTTTGCCGGACTCGTCGCCCCTGCCTGCCAGGGTGAGGGTATCGGCCAAGTCATTCAAAGACTCGGCCAAGTCCACACTCTTGTTCTTTGCGGAGCGGTATCCGTTCACGGAATCCTGCATGGCGCCCACGGCAGCTCCCAGACGCCCCTGGTTCATAAAGATCCTGCCAATGGATTCCGACGCACTTGCGGCCCCATTGGCGTCATTCGCTTTGCGGGAGGTGTCGAGCGCCTTCATGAGGTTCTCGAGGGCTTTATCGTAATCGCCCATGGCCGCGTACACATCGCCGAGCGAGCTCAGGGTCACGGCAAGGTACACGGGATCATCCACCTTTTGGCGCAGTTGGAGGGATTGCTGGTAGTAAGTGATCGCGTTGTCGGTATCGTTCTTCTCGAAATACACGGCGCCGATATCGCTGAGACACAATGCCTGCAAATTAATGTCCGCCGTATCGCGCTCGATTTGCAACGCGTCCTTATAGTCTTGGAGCGCCTTATCCAGGTCGCCGCGTGCCTGGTAGAGCACGCCGCGATTGAGCAGGATGTTGCCGAGATCTTTTTGCATCCCGATCTCGCGCAGAATTTGCAGCGACTGATTGAAATTGGTCAAAGCGGCATCGGGCTTGCCGATGGTGATCTGATTCGCCGCCAATTCCGCGAGGTTGGCCGCCAGCAGGCGCTTCATACCCATTTTGCGGGTGATTTCCATCGAATCCTGGATGCTCTTGATGGCTTCATCCGGCTTATTCATCAGACGATAGGAAATGCCGAGAGCTTGCAGAATCAGCGCCTTCTGCTCGGGATTGTCGGCCTGGACCGCCAAGCTCAGCCCCTTGTTGAGCGGCTCCAGGGCGGCCTCGAAGTTCTCCTGCTGGTATTCCAAGGTTCCCATTTGCCAGAGGGCCTTGATGTTCTTGGGATCCGCTTTCAAGATGGCCGTGAACTGCGCGCGCGCCTTGTCAAAATCGCCGTTGGCCAGGTAGAGGCTCCCCAGCGTGTACTCCACGTCCGTGCTATCGGGAAGAGTCTTGGCCAGGTTCTCGAAAGCCGCGATGGCCTTCTTGTTGTCTTTCATGAGGTACGCGTGGTTGGCTTCGATGAGGTATCTCTCCGCCAATGGAAGCTGCTGGCTGAGTTCGAGAGCTTTGCGGGAGGACTGCTCCGCCTGGGTGTCATAGCCGAGCGCCGAGTCGGCTTCGGCCAGCCGCGAATAGGCCAGGGCAAACTGCGGGTCCTCCTGAATGGCGGTTTGGAGTACTTTGATTGCCTCCATATTCTTGCCTTCACGCAGCAGTTGCACACCCTGACTGAAATCGCGGAGCGCGGGAATGGATTTTGAAGATGGCTGGAAGGAGCTAGCCTTGAGTTCGTTCACTACGTCCGGCGAGAACGCGAGATTGTTGCGGATCGAAGCCGCCAAGCGGTCGACCGCGCCGGGAATATCCTTTTCATCGACTCCCTCGATTTTGATGGGGACGAGGCGATCGTGCTTCAAGTCTTGCAACGTGGCGTCGATGCGGATCTGGCCGCCAAACTTCGCAAACTGTCCCCAGACCATCATGTCGGCGTTGCTGAATGTGGCAATGCGGCCAATCATGGTCGGATCGATCGAGGTTCCGGGTGTGACATGCAAATCGGAAAGGACCTGATGAAGGCGGTCGGGAGAGATGGTACGCAAACGCGCGGATTGGCCCACATCCGTGCTTAACATATCGGCAAGACTCGGCCCCAGCCAATCGATACTGGGATCGCCGGACGCGTTGCGAAAAGGCAGAATGGCCAGCGAGACCGCCGCCGGGGCGGTTGGCGTCTTCGCGCTCGGGGCAAAGAGCTTCCCGCGCAGCAGGAAGCCGGTAATCGCCAGCGCCAGGGCGGTCACAATTCCTGTAATGAGCGGCCAGGGAACAGTCCGCCCCAGCGGTTTAACGGCGGCATCGAGCCGGATGGTGCCGGCGGCTCTCTTGTCTTTCCAAGTGTTGAGATCGGCAAGAATGGCCGAAGCGCTCTGGTAGCGCTCGTCCAAATCGCGTTCCAGGCACTTACTGACGATCCCGCTCAACGCCCCGGGAATCTGATTGTCGATATCCGAGACTGGAATCGCCCGCTCCTGCGTCCGCTTGATGAGGCTGGCCAGAGCGCTGTCGGCGAAAAAGGGTTGTTTGCCCGTCAGCATCTCGTACAAGATCAGACCGAGCGCAAAGAGGTCGGAGCGTTGATCCAGATCTTTGGCCAGAGCCTGTTCCGGCGACATGTACTCCATGGTGCCGACGATGGCCCCGGTTTGGGTCATCCCGTCGCCTTCCAGGGTGCGGGCCAGGCCGAAATCCATCACCAGGATTCGGCCGGCGGGGTCCTGCATGATGTTTTGCGGTTTGAGGTCGCGGTGAATCACGCCAACGCTGTGCGCGGCGTCCAGTGCCTGGCAAACCTGTTGAATCACCTCCACGGCTTCTTCGGGAGGAAATTTCTGCTTCTCGCGGATGACGGACCGCAGATCTTTCCCTTCGATGAACTCCATCGTGATGAACTTCACGCCCTCGGCTTCACCGAGGTCGTAAATGCGAATCACGTTGCGGTGCGTGACCTGGTGAGCGAGCAACAACTCTTGCTTAAAACGGGCCAGGATCGACGGGTTGGAAGCCAGCTCGGGACGGATGACTTTTAACGCGACAAACCGATCCAGTTCCCGGTCCGAGGCCTTGTACACCGCGCCCATGCCGCCTTCGCCGAGCAGTTGCAAAATTTCGTATCGCCCGCCCAGCAGGTCGCCGATCTCCAATACCGCCGCGCTGGCTTGGGCATTTGAACCGGAACGCCGACTGGACGGCGGCGCCGATGGCTTCCGATACGGAACTCCCGGAGCGATCGTAGCGTCGGCGTCCACCATCGTGGCTTCGGGATCCAATCGCGGTCCTACATCGACGATGGTGGCGTCGGGATCGTGTTGAAACGGCATGGCATCCACGACCGTGGCCTCGTCGTGAGGAGAAGCGGGGACATTGCCGCCGGAACTCTCACCGGCAAACGGAGTCCCGATGCCGCGTGGCGCTGGCTTTTTGTTGACAGATTTCTCGTCCGGAGGTGTGCTGGGATCATCCATGTTGCAATTTACAGACGGGCCCCCGAGAGGAACGAAATCAGACCCCATCGAATGCACCCGAGAGAGCGCCTGCGGGGACTTCGCAGTGCACGCAGTATATACGATTTCGGACTGGAATTACCCATGCTCGCCAGTCAGTTCTCAGTCCATCCTGAACCAGAGGTTTTAGACGCTGACGGGCACGCCGGAGGTTCCGAATCTCCTCGTGCCTACCATTTAATCCACTCGCTCAGCTCTTCTCACCGTTCCTGCGTCTCCAAACAGTCTGCTGCAATAGATCCACGCTCTTGAGTTCGGCGGGAAAGTTCCGTTTTCCAATGGCATGCGCTACCGGGCTCGCTACCGGGCTCTGGCGGAATTCGAAGCCGATCTGCACCAGCACATTCGTGTTGAAAACAATATCCTGTTTCCGCGAGCAATTGCCATGGAACAGGCGCAGCAGCCAGCTATATGATGTAGTCGGGCTGAAAATGTATATTCCAAAGGCGAACGAAGAGAACCGTGTTTCGGTGATGCAGGCGCTGATGGTTTCGCAACCGCTGGCAACACTTGTGACACTGGGAGCCTCTGGCCTTTTTGCGTCGCACATTCCGATGATCTTCGAGGACGACGGCTCGGAGTTTGGCTTGCTGAAGGGTCACATCTCCCGCGGTAACGCGCAGTGGCATGACTTCGTGCCAACCGTGGATGCGCTCGCCATTTTCTCCGGCCATCAACACTACATCTCGCCGAATTGGTATCCGGGTAAAATCGAGCACGGCAAAGAAGTGCCCACCTGGAATTACGCCGTGGTGCACGCCTATGGCCCCCTCAAGGCGATCGAGGATGAGCAGTGGCTCTTGACGTTCCTGAACCGTCTGACCGACGTTCATGAAGCGTCGTCGCCGGTTCCATGGAAGGTGAGCGATGCGCCAGCAGATTTTATTCAAACGCTCTTGCACGGGATAGTCGGACTGGAATTGCCCATCCGGCGCCTCGAAGGCAAATGGAAGGTGAGCCAGAACCGAACCGAGGAAGAACGCAAAGGCGTGATCGAGGGACTTGCGAAACTCGACACCAACGAAAGTCGCGCCATGAAGGCGTTGGTGGAAGAAGCACAGAAACCGCGCTCCCGCTAACAACCGGGATTGCCTGCACGCTCCCGCAGGATGGCAGGCTGATAGAGCGGCATGAGCGAGCCTGCCAACTCATGCGCTCCGAAGCGCTCGCTAGCCCATTACGTTAAGTCCGCCCGAGCTGCCATAGACACTCTCTAATAAGGAGGCGGTGCTGTCGGAGGTGTTGGAGGAAGAACCATCCGAATTCAGCGTGCTGAGAAGGTCGTGGACCAACTGCACGGACTGCGCCGCAGCGTTGGTTTCGTTCGTCTGGGATGGCGAGTTGCTATTCTTCAGGTCGCTCTGCACCGTCGCAAAAGCGGATTGAGCGGTGGATAGATCCCCAGCGGTCAGCGCGCTGCCGAGCGCCGTCAAATCGGTGGAGAGTTGGGAATTGCTGGACAAACTGTTTCCACTGGCAGTTGCCAGGCTTTGATTCAGCTGCTGCAAAGTCCCGAATGCCGCCTGGGCGCCATTCAGATCACCCGAGGAAAGGCTGCTTTGCAAGGTCTGCAATGCCTGCTGCAACTGAGTTGAGTTGCTGGAGGAGAGAACGTACTGACTGAGACCTGCGGCGGAAATCGCACCAACTTGCATAGTTCCCTTTCAGTTCCCATGGCTCGGAAGCGGGCGTCACTCCCGGTTGTCTAACCTATCGGCACACTGCGTCCAAGACTTTAGGACACGGCTCTATGCCAGTCGCCCGGCCAGTCACTCGCACGAGGTTACTCGATGACGCCCGAGACCGTCTCTACTCTTTTGCCGGAATCCCTAAGCTCTTCATTTTGCGATACAGGTGGCTGCGCTCCAGGCCGAGCACTTCCGCCGTGCGGCTGACGTTGCCATGGTTCTCGTCGAGCTTCTTCAGAATGTAGTCGCGCTCATAGGCGGCTCGCGCCTGGTGCAGCGTGGATCCCTCGGTGCCCGCGACTCGGCGGCTGCCATCGCGATGCACCAGCGGCGGAAGATGCTTGCGTTCAAAGCGCGACGTGGTCGGATTCATGATCACGATGCGCTCGATCACATTGCGCAACTCGCGGACGTTTCCAGGCCAGGCGTAGCGCATCAGGGCGTCGATGGCATCATCGGTGATCTCTCTTGGACGACGGCCGTAGGCCGAGGCAAACTCTTTCAGAAAGTGCCGCGCAAATAGCGGAATGTCCTCCTTGCGTTCACGCAGCGGCGGCACCACAAACGGAACCACATTCAACCGATAAAAGAGATCTTCGCGGAAGTTGCCTTTCGCGATTTCCTCTTCCAAGTCCTTATTCGTGGAAGCAATCACGCGCACGTCCACCGTGACCGGGTCGTCGCTGCCCACCGGAATAAATCGCTGCTGCTCCAGAGTGCGCAAAACTTTCGACTGCGTCTTCAAGCTCATGTCGCCGACTTCATCCAAGAACAAAGTGCCGCGGTCGGCCTTCTGAAATTTGCCTTCTTTGTCAGCCGTCGCTCCCGGAAACGACGATTTGCGATGGCCGAACAGTTCGCTGTCAATCAGATCTTCGGGAATCGCGGCGCAATTCATCTCCACAAACATTTCGTCTTTGCGCAGGCTCTGCATGTGGATGGCATGCGCCACCAGTTCCTTGCCGGTACCCGATTCGCCGTAGATCAGCACGCGCCCATTGGTCGGAGCCATCAACCCAATCTGCTGCCGCAACGCCTTCATGGGGACGCTGTCCCCAACAATCACGCTCTTGGTCTGCAGTTGCTTCCGCAGATCGAGATTCTCGTGGCGCAGGCGGCGAGCTTCGATCGCGTTCTTTATCAGGATGAGCGTCTTTTCAAGCGATAACGGCTTTTCCGCGAAGTCGTAGGCGCCGAGCTTTGTGGCGCGCACGGCCGTTTCGATCGTCCCGTGGCCCGAGATCATGATGACCTCCGGCGGATCCTCCATCTCGCGGATCTTCTCTAGAACTTCGAGCCCGTCGATGCCGGTCAGCCATACATCCAGCAGGATCAGGTCGAAGCTGGTCTTGCGCAGCAGCTCAAGGCAATGTTCACCGCTCGGGCTCACGCTGGTTTTGTATCCCTCATCCTCCAAAATCCCCTGCAAGGATTCGCGGATGCTGGATTCGTCGTCGACAATGAGGATGTGTGTCATGGTTTAACTTAACTGTCGCCGGTCGCTAGTCGTTGGTCGTTGGCAGGCGTGCGCTTTACCTCCCGCGGGACAAGGAGAATCGCGAACGACCAACGACTCAACGACCGACTTTCTCCTAGCTTGCCGCCGGAGCCCCGACCTTTTCCGCCGCCACCGGCAGCTCGATCACGAACCGGCTGCCGACCGGTTTGTTCTCTTCCACCCGGATTGAACCGTGGTGGTCTTCCACAATTCTGCTCACAATCGCCAGCCCCAATCCCGTGCCGCGTTGCTTGGTCGAAAAATACGGCAGGAACAATCGTTCCTTCACGTCGCGCGAAATTCCCTGCCCGGTGTCGGAGACCGCCAATTCAACGGCGTCGCGGCTGCCCACAAGCGCCGTTGAAATCGTGATCTCTTTCAGAATCGCATCCTGCATCGCTTCCGCGGCGTTATCCACCAGATTCGCGACCGCGCGCTTGATCGCTTCCGGATCGGCCAGCACTTCCGGCAAATCCTGCGCCAGTTCGGTGCGCACGCGAATGCCCTCCAACCGTCCATTGAACATCAGCAGCGCCGTTTCCACCACGTGATTCAAGCTCGCCGGTTGCGGGCGGGAAGCCGGAAAACGCGCCAGCGCGGAAAATTCGTCCACCAGCGTGCGCACCGTTTCCACGGCATTGCGGATGGTTTCGGAGCAGGTGCGGATCACCTCGAGCGAAGCCGCATCGGGCACCGTGCCGCGCATCAAATGGCGATGAATGCGCTCGGCGGAAAGCGCAATCGGCGTCAGCGGGTTCTTGATCTCATGCGCCACGCGCCGCGCCACCTCGCGCCAGGCCGCCTGTTTCTGCGCGCGCAGCAAATCCGACAGATCTTCGAATACGAGCACGTATCCCAAACCCTCGGCGTCCTGCCGCAGCGCCGATACGGTCACAGCGACGTTCAATTGTGCTCGCGGCAGGGCAAGTTCCATGTTAGCCGCCGTGATGCCCATGCGATCGGCGCGCCGCAGCAGCGGTTCCAGATCCGCCAGTACATCGGCGGGAATCACATCGCGCAGCGGCCGCTTCACCAGTGCAGCGGGGCTCAGATACTCGTTCCGATCGAGATAGAACATGCGCGAGAACGCGGCGTTTGCCAATGTCACACGCCGTGCCCCGTCAATGGAAATCACTCCCGTCGGAATACTTTCGAGGACGGTTTCGATGAACTGGCGTCTCCTCTCGAGCGCTTCATTCGCGATACCCACATCGCGGGTGGAAGCTTCAATCTGCGCTCGGCTGGATTCGAGTTGCTCCGCCATGCTGTTGAACGACTGCACCAGTTCGGCTAGTTCGTCGGTGGCGCGGATATCGACGCGATAGTCCAGTTGCCCTTTCGAGATCGCCTCCGTACCCGCCGCCAGCGCCGCCACCGGCCGGTTGACGAGTTTCGACAGCAAAAGCGCCAGCCAGGTCGAAGCGAACAACACCACCACGGTCAGCAGCAGCAGGAATCCAATATAGGTCCGGCGGAAGAGTTTTCTTTTTGCAGCCAGTTCGATGTAGCGTTGCTGGCTCTCCTGAATCTGCTTGGCCGTTTCAGCAAATTTTGGCGGCAGAGGCATGGCCACCAGCACCGCGCCGTTGTGGAGCGGGGTAGCCGCCACGATGTAATCCGTTTGACCCCACTCGAAATGCGGATGTTCCCCACGCAACGCCGCTTGCAGTGGGAAACCGTCTTTCATCGACGCCCATGGCGCCGGTGGGTTCACACTTGCCGCAGCATCGCCGTTCGCCAAGGCCACCGCAAATCCGCCCTGAAGCGTTGGAATGTGCTCCCGGAGTTCGTCGTTGGCAGCGGCGGCGTTTCTGCCCGCCAAGGCTCTTTGAAACTCTTCCGACTGGGCGATGGACTGCGCTTCCGAAGCCGCATTCTGGCCCGCGTAATCGTAGAGCAGAGCCGACATGGCCGCGGTATCGGCGCGCACTTCTTCGACTGGCTGGGAAAACCATTTATCGATCGAGCGGTTCATCAGCCCGTACGAGAACCAGAACATGGCAATCACGGGCAAGAACGAAAGCAGCAGGCTCACCACCACCAGGCGGGTGCGGAATTTCGATCCCGCCACGCCTTGCCGCCGTTCGGCGTAGAGCTTCAGCAGGTTGCGCCCGAGGACGATCGTCAGCGCCACGAACGCAAAGAAGATCAGGCCGCTCAGTCCGGCAAAAAACAAAAGCTGTTCGTTGCTGTCGGGGCTGATGAACTTCAGATTGAACGAGGCCTGCGCGACCAGGATCGCAAGCAGCAGAAAAGCACCGATGGCCAACCCAATTACAGCCTTCCGACGGCCGGAGGGCCGTGTTTCTTCACGAATTGGGTCCGTTGCGGCCAAGGCTAAGCGTCCCGGCAGGAGCACAGAGCCGGCGACGGAATGCCTCCATTATAGAGCCGCAGCGGTCGGTCAGTGGCGAATGCCCCGTCTGCTCAACCGAGCGAGTCGCCTCTGAGTAGCCCGTGATCCGACCGGAATCCGAACCCAGCCAGTCCGGGTCGTGAGCGTTATCGCCTGATAGCGACAGTTGAGCGTGTATTATCTGTCCCATGGTTCGCAGCGTAGGTGCGCTCAAGGTTTTCGGACTTCTCTTAGTCAACATTGCTGTGGCAGTCATGGGGACAGCGATTCTGGATACTGCCATCGGCAAAACGTTTCACGCTCATTCGCTTAGCGCCATACTTTGGAAGGAATGGAGTCTGAGCGTTGGCTGTGCGGCAGTCATAGGATTCGGGATGTGGCGTACATGGCGAAGCCACATCGCGTACTGGACGTGGGTTCTCCCCACTCTCTGGTTCGGCGTGAAGCTCCTCCTCGCAATTGGGAAGGGTTCGTTGCTGTTTCAGTTCTCTGGGGAAGCGTGCGTCGAGGGGGTTCGCCCAATCGGGTGCATCAACTGGTTTGTGTTCACCATACCTTTTTTTCGCAGCGTCTTCTATTCGCTAGGTGCCTACGCTTCCTCAGTCTTTCATAATGCTCAGCACCCTCAACATACAGCGGCACCGCCTTCAATCGGCGTCTAACTGTTGTTAAATTCCGATATCACTCACAACGCCGGAATCGGCTCGTCACTGGATGGCTGATCGCGCAGCGAGCGTGTTCCGCAGAGCCAGGTAGGCAGGCTTGGCCCGATAGCTCCTGTCAAACGGCAGAGCCGCTCCTTGTGTCTGCTTCGAATGCGATCCGATCCAGGAGTATTTGTCGGTGAATCCCCATGTCTGGATCGCCGTGCATCCTGAATACGACAGACGATGAGACAGACAAGCGCCGGCAATCTGGCGATAGATGTCCGCCTGTAGTTGCAGGTCCTCGGGTCGAGGATTGCCGAGCGCATCGACCGGCAGAGCCACGTCCATCTCGGTGATGTGGACCTGCACTCCCAGAGCAGTGAAGCGCTGGATATTAGCGGAAATGGAAGCAACGTCAGCGTGCAGGTTCGCGATGTGCATCTGCAATCCCACGCCATCGATGGGGACGCCGCGCTGCCGGAAATCGCGCACCATGGCATAGATCGCGTCCGACTTGGGATTCACAACCTCCGCCTCGGCCTCGTTATAAAACAGCAGAGCTTGCGGATCGGCTTCATGCGCCCAGCGGAAACAGCGCTCAATGTAGGAGGCGCCGTTAGCCGCCAAACCAATTCCGGGCTGGTCGCGCCAGATCGTGCTGCGCAGCGTGCCCGGATGCAACTCATCGTAGGCTTCATTGACCACATCCCACGCGAATATCTTGCCCCGGTAGTGCCCGACTACGGTCTTGATGTGATTTTCAAGAATTGCCGCCAGCTCGCTGGAAGTGTAGTTTCCTTCCGCCAGCCATGTCGGATTCTGCCGGTGCCAAACCAGTGTGTGCCCGCGCACCTTCATGCCGTGACGGGCCGCGAAATCCACAATCTGGTCGGCTTGCGAAAAATCGAAGCGCTGCGCCTCGGGATGCACCACCTCCCACTTGAGCGCATCCTCCGGTTCTACCATGTTGAACTCGCGCGTCAGCGTGGATGAGTAGGCCGCCTCGGAAAGTTGCGCCGACCTCACCGCGGCACCGATGAGCAGTCCAGCGCCCTGGGCCGCTTCGCGCAACGACTTCCCTCCGCCGTCGTCAAATCCCAGGCAAACCACCGCCGCCCCCACAGCAAAAGCCAACGCTCGCCTTTTCATGTCGTTCCTCCGCTTACTCACTCTGCCGCAGGCAGAAATTTCTGCAAAGGACATTGCTCACACCGCGGTTGTGACTTTAGGCAGTACGTTTTGCCGACTCCAACGATCAACCCGTGCATTTCATTGAGCGCTTGCACCATCCCCGTACGTGCGCTTGTGCTCATGCGCGAAGGGCGATGAGATGAACCCGAAGGCCCACCCACAGCCCTCGCCGCTGGCCCATATAGGCTCCGCTTGGGCTCCCGTTCTTCGCTCAGCGCTCGCTCGACCAGCAATCGAATCTCGTCATAGTCAGCCGTTCTGGAAACAATCTGATGCCGTTCCAGAATGCGCCGCGTGTAGGCGTCCACAACAAAGATCGGATGATTGCCCGCATACAGCAGAATTGAGTCGGCGGTTTCCGGCCCCACGCCATTGAGCGCGAGCAGTTCTTCGCGGAGCTCCATCGTTGGCCGCGCGAACATTCGCGTTAACGAGCCGCTGTAGCGCGCATCGAGAAAGTCGACGAAAAGTTTCAGCCGCTGCGCTTTCTGCCGGAAGTATCCCGACGGGCGAATCAGTTGTTCCAGCTGGGACTGCGGCGTTCGGCGGATTCCGCGGATCGTCAAGAGCCGAGCTTTTCGCAAATTGCCCAGCGCCTTCTCCACATTCGTCCACGAAGTGTTCTGCGTCAGGTAGGCCCCAACAATCACCTCGAAGCGCGCTTGCGCCGGCCACCAGTGCTGGCGTCCCCACGCGGAGAGCAGCGTGCGGTAGTAAACGCGGATCGCGGTCTGTTGATTTTGAGTTGCTTCGGTCATAGTACGGCGGCGTCCATGACAGCATCACGATTGTAGGTCTAGTCGTTGGTCGTTAGTCGTCGGTCGTTCGCGATTCATCGGAATCCCAATCACTGCGCACCCGTCCGCCAACGACGAACGACTGCCGACCAACGACCGCCTTTCCGACACCGAAGAACATGACCTGTCGCGTTGTGATCCTCGTCACAACTGCCATTTTTCGGCACAATTGCCACGATTGGCGCGTCTAACCCGCACCTTTCACGGAGTACAGGTACCGAAGTTACTTTTTCGGAATTCCCATTGGGTTGACAATTTGTGTCAGTGCACAACATCCCCGCTGATCCCCTCGCAAATCAGCGGCTTCGCACTGACCGGGAACTCGCGGGAATACAGGAGAGATATGTCTCAGCGGCTGGGTGACCTGCTCGTCAAAGAAAAGGTCATTACCACGGAGCAGTTGGAGCAGGCGACCAAACTCCAGAAGGAGTCGCACACCCGGCTCGCCTCCGCTCTGGTGAAGTTGGGTTTCCTCTCGGACGAGGATGTCACCAACTTTCTCTCGCGCCAGTATGGCGTGCCCGCCATCAATCTTTCTTATTTTGAAATCGATCCCGCCGTCGTCAAGCTGATTCCCTTCGAAACCGCGAAACGCTATCAGATTCTGCCGCTCAGCCGCGTCGGCGCTTCGCTCACCATCGCCATGGTCGACCCCACCAACGTCTTTGCCATGGACGATATCAAGTTCATGACCGGCTTCAACATTGAGCCAGTCGTAGCCTCGGAAAGCTCCATTCTCGCCGGCATCGACAAAGCCTACGGCACTTCCAAAGAGGAAGAGCTCGAGAGTGTCATGCAGTCGATGAACGATGCCGGTGAAGGCACCGACATCGAGGTGCAGAACGAAGAGCAGGAACTCGAACTCCGGGAACTGGAAAAAGCGGCCGACGAAGCCCCCATCGTCAAGCTCGTGAACCTGGTGCTCACCGACGCCGTCAAGCGCGGCGCCAGCGACATTCACATGGAGCCCTACGAAAAGGAATTTCGCGTCCGCTTCCGTATTGACGGAGTTCTGCAGTTGATCATGAATCCGCCGCTGAAATTGAAGGACGCCATCACTTCGCGGCTCAAGATCATGGCCAAGCTCGACATCAGCGAAAAGCGCCTGCCGCAGGACGGCCGCATCATGCTGAAAATGCAGATCGGCGGCAAGAAGAAGCAACTCGATTTCCGAGTCTCCACTCTGCCCACGCTCTGGGGCGAGAAGATCGTGCTCCGGTTGCTCGATAAAGAGAATCTGCGCCTCGATATGACCAAGCTCGGCTTCGAGCCCGAATCGCTGGTCAAATTTGAAAAGGCCATCCTCAAGCCCTACGGCATGGTGCTGGTCACCGGCCCGACCGGATCCGGAAAGACCAACACGCTCTACTCCGCCATCTCGCAGCTCAACCAGCCCGACACCAACATCATGACCGCCGAAGACCCGGTCGAGTTCCAACTGGGGGGCGTGAACCAGGTGCAAATGAAGGAGCAGATCGGCCTGAATTTTGCGGCGGCACTGCGCGCCTTTCTGCGCCAGGACCCCAACATCATTCTGGTCGGCGAAATTCGCGACTTTGAAACCGCGGAAATCGCCATCAAGGCCGCGCTCACCGGCCACCTGGTTCTATCCACTTTGCATACCAATGGCGCGCCGGAAACCATCACGCGTCTCATGAACATGGGAATCGAGCCCTTCCTGGTGGCGACTTCGGTGCATTTGATCTGCGCCCAGCGCCTGGTGCGCCGGATTTGCAAAGACTGTGCCGAGCCGGTCGAAATGCCTCCCCAGGCTCTGATCGATGAAGGCTACACGCCCGAAGAAGCCAAAACGGTGCAGATCATGAAGGGCAAAGGCTGCGCCACCTGCAACAAGACCGGCTACAAGGGCCGCACCGGTTTGTACGAGGTCATGGAAGTGGACGACGAGATCCGGGAACTGGTTCTGGTCGGCGCTTCAGCAGTCGAACTCAAAAAGAAAGCGATTGAACGCGGCATGATCACCCTGCGCCGCAGCGGGTTGATGAAGGTCGCGCAAGGCTGGACCACGCTCGAAGAAGTGGCTCGGGAAACGATTCATTAGAAACGGTACCAGGAGAGAAAAAACTATGGCACTTTCATTAAGCGATCTGCTCCGCCGCATGCTGGAGATGGGTGGAAGCGACCTCCACATCACCACCAACTCTCCCCCCCAAATCCGCGTACACGGGCATCTGGTGCCGCTCGATCTGCCGCAGTTGACGCCCGCCGAGACCAAGCAACTGGCCTACAGCGTGATGACCGATACCCAGAAGCACCGGTTCGAGGAAACTCTCGAGCTCGATTTCTCTTTCGGGTTAAAGGGTCTCGCTCGCTTCCGCGCCAATGTCTTCAACCAGCGCGGCGCTTCGGCTTGCGTCTTCCGTCTGATTCCGTTCGAGATCAAATCGTTCAGCCAACTCGGTCTGCCCCCCGTGGTCAGCAAGATGTGCGACAAACCGCGCGGATTGGTGCTGGTGACCGGGCCGACCGGCTCGGGCAAGTCGACGACCCTGGCCGCCATGATCGACAAGATCAACACCGAGCGGCACGAACACATCCTCACCATCGAGGATCCGATCGAGTTCGTGCACATGAACAAAAACTGCCTGGTCAATCAGCGTGAATTGCATTCCGACACCAAGAGCTTCACCGACGCCTTGCGCGCCGCTCTTCGTGAAGACCCGGACGTGGTGCTGATCGGCGAAATGCGCGACCTCGAAACCATCGAATCGGCGTTGCGCATCGCGGAAACCGGCCACCTCACCTTCGGCACGCTGCATACCAATTCGGCGTCGTCGACCATCAACCGCGTCATCGACGTCTTCCCGGCGCACCAGCAGTCGCAGATTCGCGCCCAGCTTTCCCTGGTCCTCGAAGGCATCATGTGCCAAAGCCTGCTGCCGCGCATCGACAACAAGGGCCGCGCCATGTGCATGGAAATCCTGGTGCCCAATGCCGCCGTGCGCAACCTGATCCGCGAAGACAAGATCCACCAGATTTATTCGTCCATGCAGTCCGGGCAGGAAAAGTTCGGCATGCAGACCTTCAACCAGTCGCTCGCCACCGCCTATTTCCAGAAACAGATCTCGCTGGAAGTGGCGCTGGCGCGTTCCAGCAATGCGGACGAATTGCAGGAGATGATCGCGCGCGGATCCACCCTGACGAATCGGAGCAATCCGGCCCCGATGGCCAAAGGTTCGGTGCCGGCCAAGCGATAAGGTCAGGTGTCAGATTTTAGGTCGCAGGTGTCAGGTATTAGATTTTAGTTTCAAATGTCAGGCGTTAAGCGCTTAGGCGTCAAGTCTTACCGGTCTGAGGTGCCAGGGTTTCCTGACACCTGACACCTGAGACCTGACACCTGGTTCATTAAGGAGAAACAAGTCATGCCGGTTTTTACGTTTTCAGGAAAGACCGCAACGGGTGAGAAAGTTCAAGGCGAGCGCGTCGCCGCCAACAAAGATGGTCTGGCCACCCAACTCCGGAAAGAACGGATCACGCCGGGCTCCATCCGGGAGAAGGGCAAGGAATTTTCCATGCCCACGTTCGGCAGCGGCAAGGTCAAGGTCAAGGAAGTGGCGGTGTTCTTCCGCCAGTTCTCGGTCATGATCGACGCCGGACTGCCGCTGGTGCAGTGCCTGGAGATTCTGGGCGCCAACCAGGAAAACCCGGCCTTTCAGAAAACGCTGCTCGGCGTCCGCACCACCGTCGAAGGCGGCGCCACGCTGGCGAACGCCATGCGCCAGTATCCGGTCATCTTCGACGACCTGACGACCAACATGATCGAGGCCGGCGAAACCGGCGGCATTCTCGACATCATTCTCCAGCGCCTGGCCATCTACGTGGAAAAAGCGGTCAAGATGCGTGCGGCCGTCAAGTCGGCGTTGATTTACCCGGTCGCCGTCGTCTCCCTCGCCGCGCTGATCGTGGGCGCGCTGCTCAAGTGGGTGGTGCCGATTTTCGCCAACCTTTTTGTCGGCTTGGGCGTCGCGCTTCCCCTGCCCACCCGTATAACCATCGGACTCAGCGCCTTTGTCGGCCATTTCTGGTGGTTCTTCTTCCTGGCCATCGGCGGAGCCATCTATGGCACCAAGCAGATTCGCAAGCACCCGCGTGGCGCCTTTTACTTCGATGCGATGCTGCTCAAGCTGCCCGTTATCGGCATCCTGCTGAAAAAGATCGCAGTCGCCCGTTTCACCCGCACGCTGGGAACGCTCATTACCTCCGGCGTTCCCATACTCGAAGGCTTGTCCATCACCGCCCGCACCTCGGGCAACAAAGTCCTCGAAGAGGCGCTGATGAAGGTACGCAAAGCGATCGAAGAAGGCCGCACCATCGTCGATCCCTTGCGCGAATGCGGCGTCTTTCCCAACATGGTGACCCAGATGATCGGCGTCGGCGAAGCCACCGGCGCCATGGACTCCATGCTCCAGAAAATTGCCGACTTCTACGAAGACGAAGTCGATTCCGCCACCAAAGACATGCTGGCCATGCTGGAGCCCGTCATCATCGGCTGTCTCGGCGTCAGCATCGGCGGCATCATTATTTCTCTGTACATGCCGCTGTTCGCCATGATCGGAAAACTGGCGGGATAGAAAAACCGTCGCTGGTCGTTCGTCGCTGGTCGCTGGGCACAAAGTCTCGGCCCAGCGACTAACACCCAACTCCGGGGTCAGCAGCGAACCGGCGAATGACAACGACGAGCGCATCAACGACGAACAGCGAACGACCAACGACTGAATTCATGCATTCCATCTCCGATGAGCGGAACTGGCTGACCTGGCTGGTGAAGGTTCGCATCCTGATCCTGATGGTTTTGCTCGCCATCGAACTCGCCGTCCTTCGCCTCACGCCCAGCCCGCTGCCCATCCTGCCCTTCCTCGCCGGGATGGTGCTGTGGTTCGCCCTTTCGCTGTTCTTCATGTTCCTGGTCTCGGTCTGGAATGAACACCGCTTGCAGGCCATGCTGCAGGTCCTCGCCGACCTCGCGATGGTCACGCTGGTCGTCCACTTCACCGGTGGCATCGACAGTTCGCTGAATTTCCTGTACCCGCTGGTCATCGTGGTCGCCTGCATGCTTCTGCCGCGGGCCTGGGGGTATCTGAGCGCGGCCCTGGCGTTCATCCTGTTCGGAACCATCCTCGAACTCGATTACTACCTGGTCATTCCCTCGTATTCGACCTCGCATCCCAAGCTCAAGGCCTTGCAGGTCGTGATCTTCGTCAACCTGTTCTGCTACTTCGCCATCGCCTACCTGGCCGGCCTGCTGATGAGCAAACTCCGCCAGGTCGATGTGCAACTGAAGGACACCAGCGGCGCGCTCGAAAATCTGCAAGCGCTGCACGAGAATATTGTGCAATCCATGAGCGGCGGCGTGATTACCACCGGGCTCGATGGACACATTACGCTGGTCAATCGAGCCGCCCAGCAACTGCTAGAGATCTCCGAAGCCGAACTGCGGGGACGCTCCGTGGCCGGCCTTTTTCAGGATCCATTGCCCCATTTCGGCGGAGACCGCGGTGATGCCGAAGTCCGCTACAACACCGGCAACGGGTTCCACAAGACTTTTCGCGTGCGCGTGTCGGCGCTCAATGTGAGCGCCCGCGGCGACCTGGGCTTTGTCTACTCCTTTGACGATCTCACCGAAGTCCGCCGCCTGGAACGCGAGGTGCGCATGCAGGACCGCTTGGCTGCCGTCGGCCGCCTCGCCGCAGCCATCGCTCACGAGATCCGTAATCCCCTGACTTCCATCGCCGGTTCGGTCGGCATGTTGTCGGATGCGCCTTCCTTGAACCCCGAAGAGCGTCACCTGCTGCAGATCGTAATCCGCGAGTCCGAACGCCTCAACAACATCATCACCGATTTTCTGGCCTATTCCCGCGGCAAGCAATATCGCTTCGAGCGCGTCAATCTGATTCCGCTGCTTGAGGATACTCTGACTTTGCTCCAACATCGTCTCACCGCCGAAAACGCGGGCATTACGCTCGAGTGCAACTTCGCAAAGTCCGAGGCCTGGGTTGTGGCCGATGGCGACAAGCTCAAACAGGTGTTCTGGAATTTCTGCGAAAATGCCGTGCGCGCGATGAAGACTACAGGTGGAAGCCTTACCGTGGCCCTGACCGAGCGCGGACCGGAGTGGGAAATGAGCTTCGCCGATACCGGTCCCGGCATCAACTCGCAGCAGACGGAGAAAATCTTCGAGCCGTTCCAGTCGAACTTTGAAGGCGGTACGGGCCTCGGTCTGGCCATTGTCTACCAGATCGTACAGGCGCATGAGGGCAAGGTGTGGGCGCGGTCGCAAATCGGCAAGGGTACCAGCTTCGTCCTGCGGCTGCGGCGGTTGGAGCAGGCCGCCGGCGGGCCTTCCCTGGCCTCACCGTCGGCAAGAACCGCGCTGGCCGCTGCCGGGGGAGGTGCGCGTGGGTAATATTCTCGTCTGCGACGACGAGCGCTCGATCTGCGAACTCCTCGACATTGCCCTGCGCCGCGATGGCCACAAAGTCGAAACCGTCACCGGTGGCGAAGCCGCCAAGCGCAAAATCGACAGTGCCCTGTTCGACGTGATCGTTACCGACATCAAGATGCCGGCCGTCGATGGCGTCGAAGTGCTGCGCCACGCGCACCAGATCTCACCCGATTCGGCGGTCATTCTGATGACGGCGGTCGACGATTACGAGGCCGCCGTGCAAGCGGTCAAGGCCGGAGGCGCGACCGATTACATCCGCAAGAGTCCCGGCCTGGTGGACGACGTCAAACTGGCCATCGCCCGCGCCCTCACCCGGGTTTCGCTCAGCCGCCAGAACTTCGCCCTCCGCCGCGACGCGGCCACGCGCAACTCGCTCGACAACATCGTCGGCGTCAGTCCCGCGATCGAAACACTCAAGCAGACCATCCGCACCGTCGCCACCACCAGCAGCACCATCCTGGTCTATGGCGAGAGCGGAACCGGCAAAGAGCTTGTAGCTCGCGCCGTGCACACCTGCTCGCCCCGTGCCGGAGAAGCCTTCGTCTCGGTCAACTGCGGCGCGTTTCCCGAGACGCTCCTCGAAAGCGAACTCTTCGGTTACGTCAAGGGAGCATTCACCGGCGCGAACCAGAACCGCCGCGGCCTGTTCGAAGTCGCCGACCAAGGCACCATCTTCCTCGACGAAATCGGCGATATGACCATGCCTATGCAGGTCAAACTGCTGCGCGTCTTGCAGGAGCGCACGGTGTGGCCGGTCGGAGGCACCAGCGAAATTCCCGTCGACGTTCGCGTCATCGCCGCCACCAACCGCGATCTCGACCGCCAGGTCACCGAAGGAACGTTTCGCGAGGACCTATACTATCGCCTCAACGTCATCCCGATTCGCGTGCCAGGATTACGCGAGCGCCGCGAGGATGTTCCGTTGCTCGCGAACCACTTCCTGAAAAAATACTCGCCCGGCGCGGGCAAGAGCATTCACGGCGTCGCACCGGCAGCGCTCGAATCTCTCACCGGCTACGACTGGCCGGGCAATGTGCGGCAACTGGAAAACACGATCGAACGGGCGGTGGCCCTCGAGACCACCAGCGAGTTGCACGTGGAGTTGCCGGTGGAGCGTGCGAAAGTTCGCGCTGCGGCCGCCGGAGCCGATGGCGCAACCACTACGGCCATGAGCATCCCCGCTGGCGCGGTTCTGCCCGAGGGCGTGAACATGGAACACTATGTCGCGCAGATCGAGCGTTCCCTGTTGCAATCGGCGCTGGAGCAAACCAACGGCGTGCAGGTCCGGGCCGCCGACGTGCTCGGAGTTTCCTACCGGTCGTTCCGCCACCTGATGAAAAAATACGAGCTGTAGCAGAAGGTCTCAGTCTCAGTAAAACTGCGACGGTCAAAGTCCAGGTTTTCCTGACGCCTGCGAACTGACACCTTATCTCTTCAGCATGTGAATCTCAGTCCCATTCTTATGGTACCGGACTTCATCCATCAGCTGATTGATCAGGTAGATGCCGCGGCCGTGGTTGGAATAGAGGTTCTCCCCGTGGCAGGGGTCGACGACCTTGGCGGGATCGAAACCGGGGCCGGGATCGCGCACGATGATCAGGATGCCATGCTGCGCGTCCCAGGCAACGTCGCACTCGATCGTCTTCGTGGGATCGCCTTTCGCCCCGTGTACGACGGCGTTGGCGAGCGCCTCGGTCAGCGCCAGTTCGATGTCGTCCTCGCGTCCCGGAGCGCACTTCATTTCCCGCACCACATTCATCACGCTGCGCACCACCGGATCGACGGCATTGCTATCGCCGGCCAGGGTGACGCTGAGTTTGAGATCGAGTTTGTCCGGGTCGAGGGCAAACGCTTGCGGCGTCTGCAGGTCTTTCCGCGGTTGCTCTGGGGATGCCGAATCTGCCATAAGCGGACTATGAGCTTGCTTCCAGACTTTCCGCTATGTGAGATGCAGAAAGGCGCTCACAGATTCTAGGGACTCGCGGCTCCAGATGCAACTGTATTTGGAGTGCCTCGGCAAATCACCGTAAACTCCGGCAACAACGGCACTTGCCGCGTCTCCACGAAATGGGCTGCCGGACGCAGCTTCCCTACTCCGGCTCCGGCAGCCCGCCGATCTGCTGCAATTGACGGCGCCAATCCAGTTCTTCGACGAACGTCCGCGAATCGCGCCAACCGGCCTTGATCTTGACGAACAGTTCGAGAAAGACCCTGGTCCCAACCATCTTCTCGATGTCGAGCCGGGCGTCGGTGCCAATTTTCTTCAGCATCTGGCCGCCTTTGCCGAGCAGGATCGCCTTTTGCCCGTCGCGCTCGCAAAAAATCACGGCCGCAATCCGCGTCATCCGCGGACTCTCCTCGAACTGCTCGACCAGCACCGAAACCGCGTGCGGCACTTCTTCATGCGTCTGCATCAGAACATGCTCGCGGATCGTCTCCGCTGCCATGAAGCGCACCGGTTGATCGGTGATCTGATCTTCGGGAAAATAGCGCGGGCCGTTCGGCAGGGCTTTCAGCACGCAGGGCAGCAATTCATCGAGCCCCTTTTTCTTCAGCGCCGAGATGGGGACGATCTCCTTGAAATCGTGCAGCGTCTGAAACTCCGCGATCAGCGGCAGCAGTTTGCTCTTGTCGGCCAGCAAATCGATCTTGTTGAGCAGAAGAAAAACCGGAGTGCCCGCTTTTTTCGCCAGGTCGAGGACGAAGGCGTCTGCGCGGTCCCACTTCTTCTTCGCGTCGACAATCATCAGAATCAGCTCACACCCTTCGAGCGCCTCGCGCACCTCGGACATCATCTTGCGTCCCAGCGACGAGCCCGACTGGTGAACTCCCGGCGTGTCGATCAGCACGATTTGCCCAGCCTCACGTCCTTTCTGCTTGGGGACGTTGATGATGCCCAGAATGCGGTTGCGCGTGGTCTGCGGCTTCGGCGAAATGATGGCCAGCTTCTCGCCCACCAGCGCGTTGAGCAGCGTGCTCTTGCCCGCATTGGGCCGGCCGAGAATGCAAACGAATCCGGAATGGAAGGACATAGGGATAGGTTACAGGTGTCAGGTGGCAGGTGTCAGGTGTCAGGTGGCAGGTGGCAGGTGTCAGGTGGCAGGTCGGCCTCGGTTCGGGTTATCACAATCAGGTGGGACGCCGATCACAGTCACTCTGAATCGCACGTGGCTATTCTTAAAAGGATGAAACATGAGGATAAGAATCCGACCATCTCCATCCTTCACGAACAGGCGCTCGGAATCATTAATGTCTGTAAGACTCCACATCAGCATTGCGTTGACACTCGAACCATCGCGATCGCGCAGGCGATTGTCGCCGAGGCCCGCACCGCGCTGCCGCACGACAAGGTGCTGGCCGCAGCCGTTTTGGAGGATCCCGTCACCATGTGGAGCTCCGTTCAGTCCGCCATGGAAGTAGTCGCGGGCAGCCTGCTGCCAACATAAGTTGGCCGTCGGACTAAGAAGTCTTCTCCCTGCGGGACGTCAGTGTCTGCGTGTGGAGTTGCAGGTGGCGGCTTGTGCGTATCAGTTGGTTCTTTTACCTCCATCTCCGCTTGATCATCGAATCACATGGATGCGAATGCCGAGCTTCAGGTTCTTCCACGCTCGGTCCGCCGTATACACGGGAGCGCGCAAGACAATCCCGAGTGCGAGGCAAGCCCGGTCTCCGAGCGACAAGCCGAGCGCTCGGGTCTGGATGACGAGGTCTCCGGCGGTCTTGGCCTGCTCGGCGGTAAATGCGACCGCCTCATGGACGGTTCCGTTGGCGGCCGCCCACGCATCGTCGCGGCTAAAGCCCCGTAGGACGAGCTTCCCGTGCACTTCGGCCAGGTTGACCGTGCTGGCAGCAGCGGCGCTCATGATCTCAGGCGTCAACATTTCCGCACCAGCCTCGCGATTGATCACAGCCATCAGTGCCGATGCATCCAGCACAACCCTATTCACGTTTGGCGGCCTCGCGCCGTTCGGCAATCAGTTCGTCGACCAGAGAGACACCGGGCTTGACGTATTTCCGGACCAGTCGCTGCGCGCGCTCAATTTTGCGCTGCATCGTCGTGATGCGCAGCTCGTCGTCTTCCATGCGCAAGATCACTTCGTCGCCAGCCTTGATCCCCAGCGCTTTCCGATAGGAAGCGGGAATGACGACGCGACCGTTTTGGTTGACCCGCATGCGAGTTTCAGCGTTCATGTGTCACGCTCCAACGTATATGACATATCTTACAGATATGTCACTTAACGCACAAGATGACACATGGACTTACGCTCCGGCGCTTGACGTTCTACTTGTCAGACGGGACGCGAATGCACCCGGCGGCCTGTGATAATTCGCAGGGCGCTGCATTGCCTGATGCGACCCGCGGATGCGACAAAATGGCCGACAGCCGCGGGCAGAGGACAACTTGTCCCGAAAAGCAGTCGACGAACCCAGGGGAGTTCCATGCAATCTATGACTTAATGGAAGGCCTGATTGGAGCATCCCGTGCAGCTACGGTGGGTGGAAGGGAGGCGCGCGTGCAAAGCGAGCCTCCAGAGGACTACTGCGAAAGGTTGTGGAGTATGGAGCGGGAAGCTACTGGAAAACAGGCAAATCGGGGAGAACGGCGCCACACGGCGTGGGGCAGGCGGATCGCGACTCTAGCGCTGATTCTGGTTGCGGAGATGGGGTTTGCTCAGGGATGGGACGCGGCCGAATTGCAACAGCGAACGCAGCTATCGCCTCGGATCGCTTCGGAACTTAACAGGGAGCTTTCGCGGGCGCGGCAGGGCTTGGGCGGGAACCAGAACCTCGAAGTGATCGTGCAATACAAACAGGCGCCGAAGAGTGCGGCCCTG
>Ga0302265_1000147_pt1 | contig 47927 bp, 39 predicted proteins | sample III_Bog_E1_1_FD_194556 | JGI IMG/M metagenome (GOLD analysis project Ga0302265, IMG submission 194556) | Peat permafrost microbial communities from Stordalen Mire near Abisko, Sweden - III_Bog_E1_1 | ecosystem: Environmental > Terrestrial > Soil > Wetlands > Peat | place: Sweden: Abisko...
TGGAGGAATGTCGCGGCCTGCTCCGGCAATTCTTTGCGGAACAGCGCACGGCCAAGGAAAAGAAAAACGGCGCGCCAGCAGAATAAAAAAACGAGGCCACCTTGCGGCGGCCTCGTTGGTAGAGTTGATGGTTATTCAAAAATCAATTGGCGAACATATTCGTTTGGCTCCCTATTGAAATCGTGCTGCCGCTGTTTCCAATCGCTGTTTGCAATCCGTTGACGGAAACTGACTGAACACTGCCGTCAGACAAGCCAATATTGCCGCTCAAGTTATGCAAATCCGTGGTCCATGTCCAAGAAGTGCTAAGGGCTTGTGGTGTTTGATATCTGGAGCTGGAGGCAGTTGAAGATCCGATGTTACAATCGGAATCCAGAATGATTTGCGGATCGCTTTCCGTGGCACTCTGGTTGACGACGTAGCTCGTGGACGGCAGGGTGGGAAAAGTAAGATTGTTTGGCACAGTGTGAAGGGCATCTGATGGGCAATATACAATTTTTGGATTGCTCAACTGGTTGGACATGATTTGAAACGTAGTGATGGTGGTGATGGTTGGCAAGCCAGTGCCGGCTGCGGCCATGGGATACTTGTCGCCGTTATCGCCTTCAAAGATGCGGAAGGAGATGCCGACCTGGCGGAGATTGTTTACGCAACTGATTTTCTGGGCTTTTTTCTTGGCCGCCGCGAGCGCGGGCAGGAGCATGGCGGCAAGAATCGCGATGATCGCGATGACGACGAGGAGTTCGATGAGCGTGAACGCTTTTTTAGTTTGTTGTTTCATAATTTTTCTTTCGTTTTGTACCGGGGACAGGGGCGGGATTCTAGGCGAATCATCGCGACTGTCAACACGGATGGTTGAATTATCTTTAGCACAGGCGATGCCAAGTGCAAATTTTAAGAAAAGCCAATGAACTGGCACCTTCGTTTTCAGACTGCGTCGCCAAGGGGTAAAATTTTCACGCATTACGCGTGAAATTCACGCAAGATGGGCAAATTTTCTTGGTGCTGCCACGCGGATTGGCGGAAAGGGCGTGCCAGTGCTTCGCCCAGCCACAAACATTGGAAGCGCCGCTTCGTGATTGATTTTCCAGTGCGATTGGCGAACACTGACCGACTCAATTTTATGGCCGAACCAAAAGAAAACGTACAGATGGAAAAAATCGTGTCGCTGTGCAAGCGGCGCGGGTTTGTGTTTCAGTCCTCCGAGATTTACGGCGGCCTGAACGGCTTTTGGGATTACGGCCCGCTCGGCGCGGAACTCAAGCGCAACGTCAAGGAACTCTGGTGGCACGCCATGACGCGCCAGCGCGATGACGTCGCCGGCCTCGAAGCGACCATCATCATGTCACCGCAAATCTGGAAAGCCAGCGGCCACGTGGACACGTTCGCGGATTTAATGCGTGAATGTCCGTTGACAAAAAAACGTGTTCGCGCGGATCAAGTCGAACCGCAAAGTGGAATTGCTTTTAATTATTTGGGCGCAATTGAATCATTTCCGAACGAACCAATTAACATTGGCTCGACAGTTCATGCCGAAACGAACGTGATCGCAAAAGCGTTGGAAAAATATATCGCCAAAGAATCACCTTCTTCTTTAAAGGATTTGAGTCAGTCTTTGAAAAAATTCGGCCAATTAAATGTTGACGAAGAATTGAAAAATCTTTTTCAGGGAATTACGGGAGAACAATTTGATCAAGCTATACAAAAAGCAGTAAAAGATGCAGTTCCATTTCTTAATGCCGAAAAATTTACGGTTCTTTTGCCTCACGGTAAACCTCCTGAAAGCGCACAAAAGACGGCGATTCAGTTTTATCAAAGTAGCGGCCTCAAAAATCCAATTTTACTTGGTGAGCGTTCGGAAAAAATTGAAAACTCCACTGATTTTCATCCTGAAAGCGGAGTTAAACTCAACGAACCACGCCCATTCAATTTGATGTTTAAGACTCATTACGGCCCGATTGAGTCTGAAGAAAACATTGCGTATCTCCGCCCCGAAACCGCGCAGGCGATTTTCGCGCAGTTCAAAAATGTTTTGGAAACGTCGCGGCAACGCGTCCCTTTCGGCATCGCGCAAGTCGGCAAGGCGTTCCGCAACGAAGTCACGCCGCGCAATTTTACTTTCCGCTCGCGCGAGTTCGAGCAGATGGAACTGGAATTTTTCATCAAGCCGGACGAAGTCATCGAGGCGATCCACGGCAGCGTTTTCAGGCCAACTCCCAACTCCCAACTCCAATCTCCCGAACCAAACTGGGGCTGGCAGGCGTGGCATCAATATTGGGTTGAGGAACGCGTGCGCTTTTACGAAGACATCGGGCTTTCGCGGGAGACGCTCGGTTTTCATCATCAGACGCCGGCGGAACTCGCGCATTATGCGCGGGCCTGCACGGATATTTTGTTCAAGTTCCCGTTCAGCAAAAAGGATGAGCACGGCAACGTGGTCGGCGATGAACTGGAAGGCATCGCCGCGCGCAGTGATTTTGATTTGTCGCAGCATCAAAGATTTTCCGGCAAACCGATGGGCGTGTTTGATGACGAGCTGCGCGCCGCGTGGGCGAAGTTGCCGAAGGAAAAATCGGATGAGCTTTGGAAGCGTTATTACGACCACCGCAAAAATTATCTGACAAAATCCGCCAAGCCGGACGAAACGGCGGAGCAAATCTCGAAGCAGGCGACCGAGGACGCGAACGGTCTGGCGAAGGGCCAATACATTCCGCACGTCATCGAGCCGAGCGCGGGTGTGGATCGTTTGATCCTCGCGCTGATCGCCAACGCGTATTCCGAAGTCACCGAGACGGATGAAAAAGGAAAATCTGAAACGCGCGTGACGATGAAATTTCATCCGCGCGTTGCGCCGATCAAAGTGGGCGTGTTTCCTTTGCTGAAAAACAAACCGGAACTTGTCAAAAAGGCGCAGGACGTCCGCGATTTGCTGCGTCCGTGGATGAATGTTTTTTACGACGAGACCGGCAGCATCGGCAAACGCTACGCGCGCCAGGACGAGGCCGGCACGCCGTTCTGCGTGACGATTGATTTCGACACGCTCGGCGAAAAACCGGAGTTGCTCGACACAGTGACGATCCGTTATCGCGACGACGGCAAACAGGAACGCTTGAAAATTTCTGAACTTTTGCAATTTTTGCTGTCTAAAACACGTTGATGACCGAGAACGCAAACATCCAGACTGGCTCGAAGAAGCACGCGCCGACGCTGTATTTCATCGCCGGCTTCAAAATCTTCAAGGGCGTGCTGTTGCTGGCGGCGGCGGCGGGGATTTTTGCGCTGGCAAAAAAAGATCTGCCGGAGGCGTTCGATAATTTTCTGCGCTGGGTGCATCTCGACCCGGAAAACCGGTTTTTCTCGGCCATCGGCGACCGGCTGGAAACGGTCACGCCATCGAACGTCCGGGTGCTGGCGTCCGGGACGCTGCTTTACGGCCTGTTTTTGTGCGCGAGCGGACTCGGTCTGGCGTTGCGCGCCAAATGGGCGATCTGGCTGGCGATCGGCGAATCGGCGTTTTTCATCCCCATCGAGATTTTTGAGCTCGTCCGCCGCCACGCGCCGGACAGCGAGGCGCGGGCGCACGCGCTGTTCACGCATCCGAAAATCGGCATCGCGATCGTGCTCGCGGTGAACGTGTTGATCGTCTGGTATCTGTTCCAAAACCGCAACCGGCTGTTTCGGCACCATTGAATTCCAATTTATTTGCTTGCGGCGGTCGCGCGCATTGCTTAAAAACGTCAGCGTAAGAATTAGCCAGACGACCGTTTTGATGCAACATCTCACATATCAGCCCCAACTAGAAAGGCTCGCTTGAGTCGCCCTTTTTCGCCGCAACGTAATTCCTCCCCCGCCTCGCAGATGCGCGTCAACGGCAAGATCCGTTCCCGTGAAGTCCGCGTGATCGGGCCCGACGGCAAGCAGCTCGGCGTGTTTCTGCTCAACGACGCGCTCGCCTTGGCGCGCCAGCACGGCGTGGATCTGGTGGAGATTTCGCCGAATGCCGTGCCGCCCGTCTGCCGCATCATTGAGATCGGCAAGTTCCGCTATGAGCTCGCGAAGAAGGAAAAAGAATCGCGCAAACACCAGCACGCCTCGACCGTGAAGGAAGTGCAGTTGAGCCCGCGCATTGACCCGCACGACCTCGGCATCAAAGTGATGCACGCCGTGGATTTTCTGTGCGAAGACATGAAGGTCAAGGTCGCGCTCAAGTTTCGCGGCCGCGAAATGGCGCATACCGAGATCGGTTTCGAGGTCATCAACAAATTCATTGCCGAAATCGCGCCGTTCGGCCATCCCGATTTCCAGCCCAAGCTAGTCGGCCGCGCCATCAATTTGATGATCAGTCCGCATCCGCGCAACAAACGCGCCAAAAATCCGCGCGAAGTGGAAGGTGAAGCGGACGAACCCGATGAACCCGCCCCCGCGCCGGAAAAAAAGAAAGTTCCCGTCGCCGAACAGCCGCCGGCCAGCGGATTGAACAATCCTTTCGCGGGTCTGGAAATTCAGTAAGTTCAAAATTCCGAGTCCAAATTCGGCGAACGGCTAACTTTGGGCTTTGGACTTTAGACATTGGACTAATTCGGGAAACCGGCAGTCATCGCAGACGGCGTTCGTGTGTTCGCAAAAATCGCGGACAATCTGCATCAAGCCTTGCTGCTGCGCCGCACCTTTTAGAACACGTGCGTTTGAGGTTCCGAGTAAACGCTGCCGCGCAAGTTTCAAAACCGAATTATCTTCCGCCACCGGCCACGCAAAAAGTCGGCGTTCCACTTCGCGTTGCAATTCTTCATTGCCGCCGGCGCGGGCGCGAATCCAGAGCCACGGTAAAATCACGTTCACGGCCAAATCCGTGACGCGCGCTTCACCCAACAATGGCTGCGGTTTGATCATCCGCGCGGATTTGAAGGTCCAATGCCACGACCAAAAATCATCGCGCTCGATTTGAAAAATTTCGTGGAGCGATGCCAAAAGTTTTTTGTCGGGAATTTCCACCGCGCACCAATTTTCGATTTTTGAAATCAGATTTTCCGCCGCGAGCCAGTGCGCCGCCAGCGCGAGCCGCCGCTGCGGATGATTGGCCGGGCGCAGGCCGTGAAATTTCCAGACTTCGCGCGGCAAAATACAGACCTCAAATTCATCGCGGTCGCGCCACCAAAAATCCCACGCGCGGCGCAAAAATGTGTCAGAGTTTTTTTGCGCACGCGTAAGTTCGTCCGGCAGCAGCCCGCTGACGCCGAGCAGGCGCGCCTGAATCTCAAACGCCGAATTTGTGCCGCGCGTCCAGCGCGGCTTTGTCTCCGCGAGATTTTGCATCGGCCAAATATTATTTTTGTAGCCGAGCGCGCGGAACAAATTTTCCCAGAGCGCCTGTTCCCAGCCGGAATTTTTGGCGCGGGCCAGCATCGCGTCCGCCTTGTTTTGAAAACGCACTTTGGCGGCGGCGTGAAGCAGTTCGGCCAATTGTGATTCGGAAAGTTCACGCAACGGCGCGGAACATTTGCCGCGCAAATTTTCCGGCAAACCTGATTCATTTTCCAGCGCGAGCGCCAGTTCGGCGAGCGGCGCGTCGAGGAAATTTTTTAAGGGCAAAACCGCCAGCGGACTTTGGGTTTTAGACTTTGGACTTTGGACTTCTTCCCAGACGACGTGCAAAACGACATTTTTGAAATTTGAATTTTTATCGTGGCCGTGCGCGTGCCAGCCGCTGGTTTGCAGGTCAATCTCGACATCGCCGGAAATGGGCTTTTCATTTGCAAACTGCAAAACCGCGCCGCGAAAATCGGGTCCGCCTTCGACGCTGGCAAAACCCGGATGCAGCACGCGGACGCTTTGGCCGTCCGCCGTTTTTAATTTATCGCGCTGGAGACGCTGGTGTTGCCAGACGGCTTGCAGCAATTTTTCGGGCGGCGCGGAACCGTCGTCGCGCAGCGCGGCCACGGCGCGGCGGCGTTCGCGCCAGTCGGCGTAGAAATTGTCCGCGCGGGAATTCACGCACGCAGTTTTTTGCGCGGCGGGCGGGGAAGTCAATTTATTTTGAACGCAACTCCGGCGGCGTTTGCCTGTTTAAGGTTGGCACAGATGAAATTTTGTTCGCCGTGACCGCATTTTTCCGGCTACACTGGCGAAGATTTTTTACGGCTGATGCAGTGATGATTGAAGTTTCCAATTTGACGAAGCGCTACGCGGGGCGCACGGCGGTGGACGATATTTCGTTCACGGTCGCGCGCGGCGAAATCGTCGGCCTGCTCGGCCCGAACGGCGCGGGCAAAAGCACGACGATGCGCGTGCTGTCGGGCTTCATGCCGGCGACGAGCGGCATGGTGCGCGTGGCGGGCTTCGATGTGTTTCATGATTCCGACGAGACGCGGCGGCGCATCGGCTATATGCCGGAAAACAATCCGCTGCATCCGGAAATGCGCGTGCGCGAGTATCTGAAATTTCGCGCGCGGCTGAAAGGACTCGGCTGGAAAAAATCGCGCGAGCGCGTGGCGACGGTGATGGAACAATGCGGACTTGCGGATGTCGGTCGTCGCATCATCGGGCAGCTTTCCAAGGGTTACAAACAACGCGTCGGCCTCGCGGACGCGCTGGTGCATGATCCGGAACTGATCATTTTAGACGAGCCGACCATCGGCCTTGATCCGCAGCAAATCCGTTCCGTCCGTGCCTTGATCAAAAGTCTGGCGGGCAAGCACACGGTTTTGATCTCAACGCACATTTTGCCGGAAGTGGAGATGATGTGCGGGCGCGTTTTGATCATGCTGGGCGGTCGCGTGCTGGCGTCGGACACGCCGGAAAATTTGCAGCGGCGGATGGCCGGCGGCAGTCAGGTCATCGCCGAGATCGCTGCGCCGGCGGAGGCGCTGCGGACGGTCTGGGAAAATTTGCCGGAGGTCGCGCAGTTCGACGTTTCGGCGGGCGAGGGTGAATTTTTCCGCTGCGCTTTAACACCCACCGACGGACGGGATTTGCGCCCGCTCATCTTTAATCTGGCCCGGGTCAATGGTTGGACGCTGCGCGAACTGACGCGCAGCCGGCATTCGCTGGAGGACATTTATATGCAGGTCACGCGGCCGACGACGGAGGAGGTTGAATGAGAATTTTCTGGACGCTGCTGCGGCGCGAACTGTCGTCGTTCTTTTTTTCGTTCACGGGCTATGTCATCATCGCGGCGATCACGCTGTTGCTGGGGTTGAGTTTTGTCGTGTTGATCGCGGGCATCGGCAGCGCGCCTTTCACCGCGCCGGTGACGGAAATGTTTTACAGCACGTTTTATTTCTGGCTCATCCTGCTGCTGGCGACGCCGGTCATCACGATGCGGCTGTTCGCGCTGGAAAAGGCGAGCGGCACATTTGAAACACTGATGACAACGCCGGTGGGCGATTTGCAGGTGGTGCTGGCAAAATTTGCGGCGGCAATCATTTTCTACATGATCGCGTGGCTGCCGTTGCTGGCTTGCCTGTTCTTCGTGCAGCGTTTCACCAATCAATCCGGCGCGTTGGACGCCGGCACGGTGGGCGGAATGTATCTGGGCATTTTTCTGATCGGCTGCGTGTTTCTGGCGATGGGTTCCCTGGCGTCAGCCATTTCGCGCAGCCAGATGACGGCGGCGATGATCAGTTTCGTGCTGGGCATCAGTCTGTTTTCGCTGGCTTATCTGGCGAAGGCGGCGCAGTCCAAACTCGTGGCGGCGCACTGGCAGACGCAGGTGCTGTCGTATTTCAACCTGTTTGACCAGATGGAGGATTTTGCGCGCGGCGCGGTGGACACGCGCGCGGTGGTTTTTTATGCGACCGCGACTTTTTTCTTTTTGTTCCTGACGCTGCGCGTGGTGGAAAGCCGCCGCTGGAAATGACATGAGCGACCAACAAAAATCCCGCCCCAGTTTTTCGCCGGCGAACCGCTGGAAAATCGCCTTCGATATGCTCGTGCGCACCGTGCTGGTGCTGGCGGTGGTGGTGATGCTCAATTATCTCGGCGCGCAATTTTTTCATCGGTTCTATTTGAGTTCACAGACGAACGTCGGGCTTTCGTCGCGCACGCTGGTGGTTTTGAATTCGTTGACGAACCAGATGACGGTGACGCTTTACTACGACACGCATGACGCGGACAATTTTTATCCGACCCTGCTCGCGCTGGCGAAAGAGTATCACGCGGCGAACAAGAATATTTCCGTCCAAACCGTGGATTACATTGCCGATCCCGGCGCGGCGGAAAAAATAAAAGAGCAATATAATTTGCCTGGTGCCGCTGACAGCCCGAACGCGCCGCCGGGCAAAGATCTGGTCATCTTCGCCTGCGGCGATCGGCATGACATCGTGGCCGGCGACGCGATCGTGCGATTTCAGACGGTGCCGATGAATCCGAACGACCCCGATTTTGATCCACGGCAAAGCAAATTGCAGTTCCGCAAAAAGCCGGTCGCGTTCAATGGCGAACTCATGTTCACCTCCAAGCTGCTCGCGCTCGCCCACGCGCAGCCGTTCAAAGCCTATTTTTTGCAGGGTCACGGCGAGTCATCGCTCGCCGACACCAGCGACAACGGCTTTTCCAAATTTGGCCTGACGCTCGCGCAGAATGACATCCGCGTGAACAATCTGGAATTGCTCGGCAACGCCGCCGTGCCGCCGGATTGCAACCTGCTCATCATTGCCGCGCCAACCACGTCGCTGGACGAATCCGAACTGCAAAAGATTGACAAGTATCTCGCGCAGGGCGGACGGCTTTTGGCGCTGTTCAATTATGCCTCCATCTCGCAACCAGTCGGTCTCGAACCGATTTTACAAAAGTGGGGCGTCAATGTTGTTCCGAGCTATGTGAAGGATCCGCAAAACTCCATCGGCGATCAAGTGGTGGTCGTCCGCGCATTCAATCCCAAGACGTTTGTCAATCCGCTCACGCAACTCGCGCTGGAAATGGTCTTGCCGCGTCCCATCACTAAAGTAGATTGGGCCAATCCGCCTGCGAACGCGCCGGAAGTGGACGAACTCGTTTTGTCCAGCGAAGTTTCGACGCTGGCCAGCGATCCCGCCGCTACCCCGCGCAGTTATCCGCTGATTGCGGCGGTGGATCAAAAACCCGTGGCGGGTCTGGCCACGCCGCTTGGCACCACGCGCATCGTCGTCGCCGGCGACTCGCTTTTTCTCGACAATCAAATCATCGAAGCCGCCGCCAACCGTGATTTCTTAAATTACGCGGTCAACTGGCTGCTCGACCGGCAGGAACTTTTGGCGGGCATCAGTCCGCAGCCCGTCACGGAATTCCACCTGACGCTAACGCAAAAAAAATCACAGCAACTGGACTGGCTGCTGCTTGGTGCGCTCCCCGGCGGCGTGTTGTTCCTCGGCTGGCTCGTCTGGCTTGTGCGCCGCAAATGAAATCCAAAACCACCACCCTCTGGTTCGTGCTCGCGGCCTCGCTGTTCGCGGGCATCTGGCTGTGCCAGAAATTTCTCCCGCCCGCCACGCCGGCGAATAGCAATCTGCTGCCCGGCTTGCGCGCCGCCGACCTGACGGCGATTCAGATCAGCCCGGCCAACGCGCTGGAAATTGCCGCCGTCCAAACCAATGGCGCGTGGCAGTTGCAAAAGCCGCTGGCCTATCCGGCGCAGGTCGCCGCAATCCAGTCGCTCGCACAAGCGCTTGAAAAACTGGTGCCGGCCACGCGTCTTACGGCCGCTGAAATCAGCAGCCACAAAAATTCCGACGCGGATTTCGGCTTTGAAAATCCGCAGTATTCGCTTGTGCTGCAGGCCGGCGACCAGCACTGGCAGTTGATCATCGGCAACAAGACCGCGCCGGGCGACCAGGTTTTCATCCGCGTTGTCGGACTGGACGGCGCGTTCGTGACGGACGCGGGCTGGCTGCAATTGCTCCCGCACTCGGCGGACGAATGGCGTGACACGGCACTCGTGGATGCTGTTGCTGCGACGGACTGGATTATGATTACGAACGGCGCGAAGGCGATGGAATTCCGTCGCGACCCGACGAACCACCTTTGGCGCATGATCCGCCCGTTGTCGGTGCGGGCGGATAGCGCGCGGCTTGACTTCGCGTTGCAGCAGCTTCAGGCCGGGCATGTCACGCAATTTGTCACCGATAATCCGGCCGACTTGAGCAGCTACGGTTTGCAGCCCGCCGCCCTCGATGTGTGGCTGGGGCACGGCACTAATTTTGACGCCGCCGTCCATGCTGGAAAAAGTGTGTCGGAAAATTCCCCGCAGCTTTATGCGCGGCGTGAGGGCTGGAACAGCGTTGTGACCGCCGCCAGCGACGTTTTCACTCCGTGGCACGGCGCAGTGAATGATTTTCGCGATCCGCACCTGCTCGCGTTCACCGCGCCGGTGGCGGAGATCGAGGTGCGCGGGGAAAATCATTTCACCCTGCAACAGCGCGGCCCGAATGACTGGGGAGTGGTGGGCGAAAAATTTTCCGCCGACAATGAAACCGTGCAGAATTTCATCAAGCTGCTCGCGGGTCTGCGCGTCGCAGAGTTTGTGAAGGACACTGCCACGGTGGCGGATTTGCAGGGCGTCGGTCTGGCGACCCCGTCGCGCCAGATCATTCTGCGCGGCACGGCGGGCGACACGAACAGCGTGCTGACCCAATTGCTATTTGGCACGAACACGTTGGACCGCATCCTGGTCAAACGCAGCGACGAGGATTCTGTTTACGCACTCAAGCTGGAGGATTTCGGGCGGTTGCCGGAGGCGGGCTGGGAATTTCGCGACCGCCGCATCTGGAATTTTTCGGAGACGAACGTCACGCAGATCACGCTGCAGCAAAACGGCAAGACGCGCCAGTTGCTCCGCACCGGCGACGGCAAATGGTCGCTCGCCGACGGCTCGCAGGGCATAATTGATCCGCGAGCCATCGAGCAGACGTTGCAACAACTGACCAGCCTGGTCGCCGTCGGCTGGGTTGGCCGCAACATCACCGCGCCGGAAAAATACGGCTTCAATCCTGGCAACCTGCAGGTCACCATCGAACTGAAGACCGGCGAAAAACTTTCGGTTGATTTTGGCCTAGAACTTCCCAGCGCCCAAACGGCGCTGGCCGCCGTAACGCTTGACGGCGAGCGCTGGGCTTTTATTTTCCCCGTCATTCCCTATCAGATGGTCGCGGCGAACCTGACCATCCCGCCCAACGCCCCGTGATATGCCTGGATTCTGGCGAAAATGCCGCATCGCCTTTCGCTGCGTCCGCTTCACCGCGTGGTTTAGTGTGCTCGCCGTGCTGGCGGCTTTTCTTTGGTGCAACCGCATCGGGCTGCCGGATTTTCTGAAGGCGCGGCTCGTCGGCACCATGCAGGAGCGCGGGGTGAAACTGGAATTTTCTCGCCTGCGCCTGAGTCTCATCCACGGCTTCGTGGCGGAAAACGTGCGGGCCGGACAAATGCAGATAGCCGACAGCCCGGCTTTTGCTGCGCGGCAGGTGCAACTGCAAATCAATTTCCCCGCCCTGCTGCACCGGCGCTGGCAACTGGACGGACTGCTAGTGCGTGACGGCCAGTTCACGCTGCCGCTCTCGCCGACCAATTCCCTGACGCTCACCAACCTTCAGGCTCAACTGCGTTTTCTGGCGCATGACGCTTGGGCGCTCGATCATTTTCGCGCGGAATTTGCCGGCGCGCAAATCGGCGTCAGCGGAGAAATCGTCCACGCGCCGGAAGTGCTCGAATGGAAATTTCTTGGCGGGGGCAGCGCCAACCAGAGCGCCCGCCTCGCCGCGCTCAATGTTTTTTCCGAGGCGATGCGGCAGATTCATTTTCAAGGCGAACCGCAACTGCGGCTGGCTCTGGCCGGCGATGCGCTGAATCCGCATTCCATCACCGCGTGGTTGAGCGCCACCGCGACGGGCGTGAACACGCCGTGGCTGGTCGCGCATGATTTTCAGGCCGAGTTGAACCTGACCGAACCTGCCGAGGCGCCGACAAATTCCGCCGCGGCGTGGGGTTTCTGGACCAACCTCCAACCGTTCCATCTCGCGTGGTCGGTGCGGCTGGGTGAACTCCACTCGCAAACGCTCGACGCCAACGCCATCAACTGCGCCGGCGTCTGGGCCGCGCCGACGCTGGCGGTCACCAACTTGGTGGCGCAGCTCGGCGGCGGCACATTGACCGCCAGTGTGGCGCTGGACGTGTCCACCCGCGAGTTGACTTTCACGAATGATGCGCAATTTGACCTTCACGCCATCGCCGGATGGCTCACGGAAAAAGCGCGCGCGCCCTTGGAGAAAATTTTTTGGACGCAGCCGCCGGTTTTGCGCGCAGACGGTTTTCTGCGGCTGCCGCCGTGGACGAATACTTTGAACTACTGGCAGAACGACATCGAGCCTTCCGTGTCGGTGCGCGGCGAACTCGCGTTCACCAACGCGGTCACCGCCGGCGCGACGCTGGATGAAGTGCGCGCGCGTTTTTCCTACGCGGATTTGCTGCTCGACTTGCCGGATTTGACGATGGTGCAAGGACGGACGCGATTGCGGCTGACCGGCGAAGAAAGCGAAGCCACAAAAAATTTCCACGGCCTTCTCACTGGTCAGTTGGCCGAGGCCAGCATCGGCGCGCTGCTGACGACGAGTAATGCCGTGCATGGACTGGCACAATTTAACTGCCGCGAGCCGCTGTCGCTGGCGGTGGATGTCAGCGGCAATTTGCGGACGCTGGAAACTTTGTGCGCCACCGGACGGCTCGCGTTGACGAACTTCGCCATTCGCGGACAGGAAATGGATTCCGTCACCGGAACTTTTGTTTACACGAACCGGTCGGCGATCATTTTTGCGCCGGAATTGTTGCGCGCGGGCGGCGCGCAATGGCTGAAGGCGGACACGCTGTTTCTTGATTTGCGGCGGGCAGCCATCTGGATTACGAATGGGCTGGCCTTGGCGGATCCGCAAGCCGTGGCGCGCGCCATCGGGCCGAAGACAGCGAATATGCTGGAGCCGTATCATTTCCTCTCGCCGCCGCTGGCACGGGTGCATGGCAGCACGCCAGTCATCAATGTAATTGGCGGTCGTGACGCAGAATACGCCGACCTGAACATCGAAATTCTTCGTGGCGTGCCTTTTCGCTGGGCCAGATTATCAACGACTAACGTGACCGGCACTCTCCGCTGGTTCAAGCAATCGCTGACTTTGAGCAACATCGTGGCGGAACTTTACGGCGGCCATGGCGCGGGCGCGGGCTATCTGGATTTCCGGCCCGTCGGGCACGATTGCGACTTTGATTTTTCCTTTGCGGTGACGAACATCAATCTGCACTTGCTCGCGGCGGATTTGTCCACCAACAAAAATAATCTCGAAGGCCGATTGAGCGGCGACGTCTTCGTTACCAACGCCAGCTCGGCGGATTGGCATTCTTGGAACGGTGCCGGCAGAGCGCAGGTGCAGGACGGCTTGCTGTGGGACGTGCCGATGTTTGCGTTTATGTCGCCGGTCTTGAACACCGTGTCACCGGGGCTGGGCAACAGCCGCGCAAAGGACGCCGCCGCGCAATTCATCATCACCAACGGCGTGATCACCACCGACTCGCTGCTCATCCGCTCGACTACGATGCGGCTGCAATACGCCGGCACGGTGGACTTGCAACAGAATGTGAATGCGCGCGTGACGGCGCAACTGCTGCGCAACCTGCCGATGATCGGCGCGATGGTGAGCTGGGTGTTGTCGCCGGTAGGTAAGATTTTTGAATGCCATGTCACCGGCCAGTTGAGCGAACCGGTGGTGACGCCGATCTACATCCCCAAAATCCTGCTGGTGCCGCTGCATCCGTTTCGCAGCCTGGAAGGATTATTTACATCACCCGCCACGAACGCGCCCGCCCAGCCGGTGAACGATCTGAATTTCTAATCAATTTTATCCAGCCGATTTTTCCGGGAACCGTGTTTGAAGTTCAAGGCGCGATCTTGTCGCTCACCCATTGGCGGGCGTCCGCGAAACTGGAAGCCAGCGAGTCGTAAGTTTTTTTGGTGCCGGCCTTGACGCTGTCCCAAGTGGAGTCCGTGGCATTCTGATCATCGGCCAAATCCTGGCTTAATTTTGCCGCCTGATCGCGCAAGGCCTGCAACTTGGGTTTGGCCTCGGCCTGAACCGCGTCGCTGGAAGTGTTGATTTTGGCCGCGAGCTTGTCCAAGTTCTGGTTCAGCGTGGTCAACTGGTCTTGCATAGATTTAACGAATTCATCCTTCTGCGCGAAGGTGTAATCCTTCATGTCCTGCGCCGCCTGCGTCGTCTCGGTTTTGATCTTGTCAATTTGTTGGGACGCGGTTGGTTCTTTGCCGCAGCCCACGGCGAACGTGACGGCGGACAGAAACGTGATGAACAAGGTTTCGTTTTTCATGTCGCCCATCATACCAAATTATTCGGCGCAGGCTATGGGGTGTAACCCTACCATGGATTTGCTTGCCATCATCCTTCACTTCCCCAAACTGGTGGCGTGAACAAGGACGTTTATGACGCACTCGTGATTGGTTGCGGCCCCGGCGGCAGCAGTGCCGCCACTTTTCTCTCGCGCGCGGGCAAACGCGTGCTCGTCCTCGAAAAAGAATTTTTCCCGCGCTTCCACATCGGTGAATCGCTCCTGCCCTGCAACATGACCATTTTCCGCGACATGGGCGTGCTGGAAAAATTGCGGAACGGCCCGTTCGTCCGCAAGTTCGGAGCGCAGTTTGAACTCGGCAATGGCTCGCTCGGCACGCGCTTCGTTTTCCGCCAAGGAAAATTCAATCGCGAACCCGAAGCCATCCAGGTCGAACGCGCGACGTTCGATCACGTCCTGCTCAAGCACGCGCGCGAATCCGGCGCGGACGTGCGCGAAGGCTGGTCGGTGACCAAAACCGTTTCCGATCCCGACGGTGTGAACATCGAGGCGCGCGATCCCGATGGAAAAATCCACAATTTTCGCGCTGCTTATTTGATTGATGCCAGCGGTCGCGGCAACTTGACCGGCAACCAGGAAAATCTCCGCGAGCTGCATCCGACCTGGAAAAAAGTCGCCGTGTTCGGCCATTTTGAAAATGTCCGGCGCGATGCCGGCGAGGCTAATTCCGACACCGTCATCGTGCGGCTCGAAAACAAATGGTTCTGGATCATCCCCGTCGGCGAAACGAAAACCAGCGTCGGCCTCGTCATTGACAAGGACGAGTTCGCCAAATTTGGCGGCACGCCGGCGGAAATTTTCCAGCATTGGATTGCCGCCAGCCCGCCCGTGCAGTCGCGCATGCAAGACGCGCGCTGCCTCGGCGATTTGCAGACGACCACCGATTTCAGCTATTACAACCGCAAGTTCATCGGCGACCGTTTGCTGCGCGTCGGCGACGCCGCCGGTTTTCTCGATCCGATTTTTTCCGCCGGCGTTTTTCTCGCGATGTGGTCGGGCAAAATCGCCGCCGAAGTCGTCCAAAAATCCCTCGCGCAGGGCCGGCCAAATCAACGCTTGTTCACGAACTATGAAAAGCGCGTCCGCAAAGGCCTGATGTTCTACTGGCGCGTCGTGGAAAATTATTACACCACGCCGTTCATGGAATTGTTTTTGCAGCCGCGCAACCATCACGATTTGCCGTCCGCCGTCAACGCCGTCCTCGCCGGCGAACTCGAAGGCGGCTGGAGTTTGCGCTGGCGGTTGAAATATTTCTGGCTGCTCGTCAAACTGCAAAAACGCTGGCCGCTCGTGCCGCACATTTCCTTCGCGCCACAAAGTGCAAAGGAAGCAAAAATCTCCGAACCCGTCGCGAAAGTTGAGACGGCCAGTTGAAGCGGAAACCGTTTTTGTGCGCCGCCAAAATTTCATTTTAGCCTTGCTGCTATTGGCGATTTTCACTGGCTGCCGCACCGCGCCGCCGTTGCCGCCCGCCGATTTTTCCGCGCCCGGCTGGCGCGTGCAGCAAGGCCAGGCGGTTTGGAAACCTTCTTCTGACCGACCCGAACTCGCCGGCGACCTGCTGCTGGCGACGAATGCGGACGGAATTTTTTTCATCCAGTTTTCCAAGATGCCGTTCCCGCTCGTGACCGCGCAAATTTCCGGCGACCAGTGGCAGATCGAATTCGGCGCGGACAAGGACACCTGGCACGGACGCGCCGCGCCGCCGGAGCGGTTCGCGTGGTTTCAACTGCCGCGCGCGCTGCTCGGCGCAAATTTGGGCGGCAATTGGAAATTTTCTGGCGTTGAAAATAATTCCTGGCACTTGGAAAATCTACGCACAGGCGAAATTTTGGAGGGCGAATTTTCGCCATGAAATGGTTCCGCTGGTGGTGGCTCGCGCTGCTCATCCCGATCATCGCCGGGCTGGCGCGTCTGCATTTTGATGTCGAAGTCCTCGACCTGCTGCCCGTGAATGTTACCGCTGTCCAGGGCCTCAAAATTTACCAGCAACATTTCACCAACGCGCGCGAACTCATCGTCACCGTAAAAAGCCCAGACGCCGACAGCGCTGAAAACGCCGCGCGCGCCATCGCGGAAAAGTTGCGCGCGGAAACTAACCTAGTTGCGAGCGTCACTTGGCAGCCGCCGTGGCTCGAACATCCCGAACAGACCGCCGAACTCATCGCGTATCTCTGGCTCAACCAGTCGCCGGAAAAATTTGCGAATCTCGCCGCCCAGCTTTCTGAAACGAATCTCGCCACCGTGCTTGCAGCCACGCGCGACAATCTGGCCACGACGCTTTCGCCCGCCGAAATCGCGCAGTCGGGTTACGATCCGTTCGGCCTGACGCGCCTGCCGGAAAATGTCGCCGCCGCCGCGCCCGGTTTTGGTTCGGGACAGCAATTATTTGCCAGCACCGACGGCACGTTCCGCATGATTTTTGTCCAGGCGCGCGGCGATTTGAAAGGCTACCGCGAATGCACCGACTGGTTCAACGCCGTGAAAAAATCCGTCGCTGCCGCGTGTCCGTCCGCTGGAAAAATAAAAATTGGCTACACCGGCCGGCCCGCGTTCGTTGCGGAAATTTCCGGCAGCATGAAGCACGACATCACGCTGTCCGTCGGCGGCACGTCGGTCATCATCGCCATTTTATTCTGGCTCGCGCACCGGCGCTTGAAGCCGATGCTCTGGCTTTTGACTTTGCTCGCGCTGATTCTCGCCGCGACGCTCGCGCTCGGCGGATTGATTTTTGGCGTCATCAACGTCATCAGTATGGGCTTCGCGGCCATCCTGCTCGGCCTCGCGGTGGACTATGCGGTCGTGCATTATCAGGAGGCGCTCGCGCAGCCGGAACTGTCCATCCCGCAAATCCGCCGCGCCATCGCGCCGAGTATTTTCTGGGCGGCGGTGACGACGATTTCCGCATTTCTCGTCTTGAACTTCGGCGGGCTACCCGGTCTTGCGCAACTCGGTTCGCTCGTCGGCATCGGCGTGGCGCTTTCGGCCTGCGTGATGATCTTTGCATTTCTACCGCCGCTGTTTCCCCAACGGATGCGTCCGCAAAAAAATTCAGCTTCGGAGAAAATTAAAATTGAAACTGCCGCGCCGCTGAATCCACTGCGCGTAAAAATAATTTTCACCACCACGGCAATTTTAATTTTGCTGTGCGGCGCGATTTTATTTTCCGGCCTGCCGAAGATGGACGCCAGCGCGGACGCCTTGCAGCCGCGCGACAGCCAGGCTTACGCAACGCTCGACGCCATCAAGGAAAATCTCGGCCAGCAGCGCGATCCGCTCTGGCTCGTCGTTTCCGGTCGCGAAGAAAATGAAGTGGCCAAAAAACTCGACGCCGTTCTGCCCGCGCTGAATGCCGCCGTTGCCAACCAGACGCTCGCCGGCTTTACTCTGCCGGCCGCGCTCTGGCCGCGACCAGAATTTCAAAATCAAAATCGCGCCGCCGCGCAAAAATTGATTTCCGAGCGCGCCGCGTTTCACGCCGCCGCCGCGACGAACGGTTTTGCCGACAGCGCGCTCGGCCTGACCGATGAAATTCTCGCGACATGGCAGCGCGCCGTTTTGACCACGAATGTTTTCTGGCCGACGAACCCGCTCGACAACTGGATTTTTGAAAAACTCGCGGCGCGCGAACCGCACCAATTTTTCGCCGTCGGCTTTTTGTATCCCTCAACGAACGCAACCTCGTTTTCCAAACTTGATGTGCAATTGCCCCACGATGGCGTCTGGCTTTCCGGTTGGGAAATGCTCGGCGGCACGGTTCTGGCCGCCGTCAAAAGCAATCTCTGGAAATTGTTGCTGCCGATGGCCGCGCTGATTTTGCTGTCGCTCTGGCTCGCGTTCCGGCGGCTTGCGGAAATTTTGGCAAGTCTTGCAGTGCTGGCGTTGAGCGGATTTTGCCTGCTCGCGGCGATGAAAATTTTCGGCTGGCAATGGAATTTGCTGAACTTGATGGCGCTGCCGCTCATTCTCGGCACGGGCGTGGATTACAGCATTTTCATGCAGCTCGCATTGCGTCGTTGTCACGGCGATCTGCAGCTCGCGCACCGCTCGGTCGGACGCGCGTTGCTGCTTTGCGGCGGCACGGCCATCGCTGGTTTCGGCTCGCTCGGCCTATCGAGCAACGCCGGGATGTCGAGCCTCGGCCGCGTGTGCGCCGTCGGCATCGCGGGCAATATGCTGTTCTCAATTTCTCTGCTGCCGGTCTGGTGGAAATTTTTTCTGGGAGTTAAAACCGCCAAAGCGCCGACAAATAAAATTTCCGCGCCATCGCAATTTTACGGCGCGCGCCTCTGGCAAATCGGCCTGACGCTGACGCGCCTTTTTCCGAAGTCATTTTTCGAATCGCTCGCGAAACTGGCCGCCGCGACTTACTGGCGGCTCGCCGCGCATCGGCGCGAAATCGTCATCCAAAATTTGCTGCCCATTTTCGCTGGCGACCGCAAATCCGCTGAAACTGCCGCGCGAAAATTATTTTCCGAATTCGCACTCAAGCTCGCGGACTTGTGGCGTTACGAAGGCGGCGTGGCCGTGGCCGACTGGTTCGTGGATTGGAACGGCTGGGAAATTTTCACCGCCGCCGCCGCGCGCGGACGCGGCGTTTTGCTCGTGACGCCGCATCTCGGCAACTGGGAGCTTGGCGGCGCGTTCATGGCGCGCCATGGCTGCCAACTGCTCGTGCTCACGCAAGCCGAACCTGATCCGCACTTGACCGCGATGCGTCAGGCCTCGCGCGCGCGCTGGGGCATCGAAACGCTCGTCGTCGGCGAAGACGCGTTCGCGTTCATCGAGATCATCAAGCGCCTGCAAACGGGCGTGACCGTCGCGCTGCTCGTGGATCGTCCGCCCGCGCCGACCGCCGTGGAAGTGAAATTGTTCGGCCAGAATTTTTCCGGCTCCATCGCCGCCGCCGAACTCGCGCGCGCGTCCGGCTGCGCCATCGTGCCGACGTTCATCGTGCGCGAGGCGGGTGGTTATCGCGCGCAGATTTTACCGGAAATCATTTATGACCGTGCGGTGATCGGCAACCGCGACGCGCGCATCCAATTGACGCAAGAAATCCTGCGTGCGTTTGAGCCGGTCATCCGGCAGCATCCGTCGCAATGGTTTCACTTCGTCCCCGTCTGGCCGGACGACAAATAAAAAATGAAAATACTCCGCCAACTTATTTTTGCGCTCGGAATTTTTTCCGCGCTGCCCGCCGTTCGTGCCGATGACACCAATTCCGTTTTGGACCACTGGTTCGCCGCGCAAGCGAACTTGCGCACCTGGTCGGCGGATTTCACGCAGACGCGCACGCTCAAGTCGCTCACGCAACCGCTCGTCGCGCCGGGCCATATTATTTTTTCCGCGCCAAATGATTTTCGCTGGGAGTTGGGGCGGCCGGCGCGCACCATCGCCGTGCGCAGCGGCGACGAAATGTTTGTGGTCTATCCGCTGCTCAAACGCGCCGAACGCTATCCGCTCGGCAACAGCACGCCGAAACAGTTGCGCGACACGATGTCGCTGTTGCAGGCCGGCTTTCCGCGCGACCAGAAGGAATTCGCGGCGCAGTTTCAAATCCTTTCCATCACGCAAACGAACGGCGCGTGGGAACTGTCGCTGCAACCGAAAAGCCAGTTCGCATTGCAGATGATGCCGGAGTTGAACCTCGGCCTCGCGACCAATGATTATTCGCTCGTGAGCACGGAAATGATTTTTGTGGACGGCTCGCGGATGCGCAGCGATTTCACGAACGCCATCGTGAACCCGCCGCTCGACGAAAAACTTTTTGAATGGACGCCGCCGGACGATTTCAAGGTGACCAACCCGCTCGCGCCATGAACATCGCCGCCGATTTGCCACGCGCGCTGGCGCTGCTGCCGCACGGCGCGGAGTTCCGTTTTGTTGACCGGCTCACCAAATTGAATCCCGGTCAAAGCGGCGCGGGCGAATATACCGTGCGTGGCGACGAGCCGTTTTTGCGCGGCCATTTTCCCGGCGAACCGATTTTTCCTGGCGTGCTGCTGGCCGAGGCCGCCGCGCAGCTCGCGGGCGTCGTCGCGCAGAGCGACCCGAAAATTCCGCCGCTCAAAAATTTGAAACTGACCGCGCTGCGCAACGTGAAAATTATCGGCACGGCGCGTCCGGGCGAATCCATTTTGCTCGAAGCCAAAATCGTCGGACGCCTGGGCAATCTGGTTCAGGCGCAAACGACGGCAAAAGTCGGCGGCAAAATCATATTGACGGCGGAATTGACTTTGAGCGGGAAAAACTAATTCACTGCACGGCGCATCCAAACATCATCTTTATCGGGATTGCCTGTTGGGCTGACTATTGGTTCATAGCCTTGCTTTGCGAGATAATTCACTGCCAGCGAAAGATTAAAAATTCGATCATCCGCCCAATTCGGCCGCTTGTATTTCATGAGGTCTGAAAGCAATTTTGGTGTTCCATCTGGAAAAACAATCATTACGCGGTCACCGCTTAAATAGCGGACACCAACGTATTCATATCGTTGTGTTGCCGATAGTTTGTCTTGCGCTTTAGCAAGCGTGATTGCGCCCATTCCAAAAACGATTCCGATAATAACCGAGAACATTAAAAAAGTTTTTTTCATAAATTTTTGCGGGTTTTATTTTCAGAATATTTAGAAGCTACGGGCCGATCAAAATGCGGTAGAAGCGCTGCTGGTTGGTGGCGTGGGGATCGGTCAGCAGAAACGCATTGGTCGCCGGGTTGTTCGTGATGAACAGGGAAATCCAACTGGCGGAACTCAAATTGGTGGACATCTGCACGGTGTAGTTTTGGTTGGACGCGCCGGCGAGCCGCATTTGAAACTGGTTGGTGAACCAGCTCGCGAGGCTCAACACGGGCTTGGGATTGACGATGATCCCGAAAAGTTTGTTGGTCACGGTGAGATTCGCGTCGGTCGCCTGCACTTTGAAATTAAACAATCCGTTCGTCGTCGGCGTGCCGGAGATGAGGCCGCTGGCGTTGATCAACACGCCCGGCGGCGGATTGGCGGAACCCAGCGCGAGCGCCCAGGTGTAGGGCGATTGGCCGCCGGTCGCGCCGAGTTGCACGCTGTAAACCGCGCCGACGTTGCCATTGGGCAGCGAAAGGTTGGTAATCACCAGCGGCGGCAAAGGCGGATTTACAATCGTCAGCGGCAACGCATCCTGTTCCGCCATGTTGGCGGCGGCGTCCGTGACGACGATGTCAAAATTATAAGTTTTGGCCGTCGTCGCCGGTGTGCCGGAAAGAACGCCGTTGGTGGCCAGAGACAAATTGGCTGGCAGGCTGGCGGAATAATTTGGAATGGACCAGCTATACGGCGGCGTGCCGCCGGTGGCTTGCAACGTCTGGCTGTAAAAAATGGTGTTCGTGCCGTTGGGCAGGTAAGTGGTCGTGATTTGCAGCGGGGCGGCAGTAAATTGCGCCGTGAAGTCCGCTTCGATGCTGCTGGTGACGACATTCGTGATAACATCAGCCAGGCATTGATAGCCCAATGAGTTTAACCCGCCACAATCCACGCTGATGTCATAATTGCCATTAGGTACGGTGCCGAAGGAGTAATAGCCGGTGCCATCCGTCGAGGCGTTGTAGCCTTGCCCGCTGGACTGATCTTGGGCGCTGACGGAAACGCCAACGACCGGACTGCCGCCGGTGTCCTTGATGTAGCCAAATAGCTGTCCCGAACCGCCTGGCAAAACCATGAAGTTCGCCGTGCCATTGTTGTTGGCGATGTTCACGCCTTGGCTGCTGGTTGGAACATAATTCCCGCTGCCGAGGATGTTGTCCAAGCTGTCATTGTCGCAACAGTCATAAACATTCACTGTCCAGTTGCCAGTGACGACGTTCAACGAATAATTTCCGTTCGTGTCCGTGTCCGCTTCTGATTGATAACTCGCCAGCCCGATGGTTGCGTAGGCATCAACTTGCACGCCGACGACTGGACTGCCGTTGAAGCTGACGTTGCCTGTGATATGGTTTGTCGCGAGAATGGCGGTGATATTCGCCAGCACCGCCTGACCGACGCCGATGTTCGTGCCGCCATTTTGATCGAAAGTCGGTTGTGAAAAAATGTAATTGGGGAAGCTGCTGGAGTTATCAATGCTCACATACCACGGATCGCTATTGCCCAAACCGCCCACCACAGCGGTGACGTAGTTCCCGTTCGTGTCGGTATAACCGTCCGATTCATACAAGCCATTATTATTATCGTCGGCATAAACCGCCACTTCTTGCGGCAGCGGATTTCCCAAATTATCTTTGACCGTGCCATAAAAAAAAGCCGTGGCTTTGGCCAGCTTGACGGTCACGCCCGATACGCTGCCGGTTGTGGTATCAACCGTCGTTTTGTTTTGCGGTTGAACATAGCCGTGAAAAGCGACTGCTGCGCTGTCGCCGCCGATGCCCCATTGATTGGCGTTCACGCGCGTGGTGAAATTCCCATTGGTATCCGTGAAGCAAGTTCCCAGCAGGCTTCTGTCCTGGGTTTGCACCGGTGTTAAAATTCCCGGCAAGCCGATGCTGGAATTATTGGCATCCACAATTTTTCCGGAAATGGTTTGCGTCGCCGCGATGAGGCTCAAATTGGTGGTGAACGTCGCGCCATTGCTCAAAGTGAGCGCCGGCGCGGTTTTAAAGTTGGCGATAAAATTGGTTTTGAATGGAACCAGCGAATAACTTCCCGCCGGTGCCGGCAGAGTATAGCTGCCGGAATTATTGGCCACACAGCCACCCAACGGATTGCCGTCCTGGGCGGTAGGAAACAAAATCACAACGGCATTGGGAACGGCCACACCGTTGCTGGCCACCGTGCCAGTGAATCGCTGCGCGTAGGGAAAATTTGTGACCGTAAAAGAATTTGTGATGGGTGTGAAATGCCCGACTGGACTCGACAGCTTGACCAAATACTTGCCGCCGAAAGTCTGCAAGACATCGCTCTGAAAATTCAGCTTCGCCGTGATCTGTCCGTTGGCCGTGCCATCCGTGTCGCCGGGCACATTATTATTCGTCACGCCACCGATCACGAAGTTCGTTCCATCCGTCAAAGTATATTGCTGCCACAAGAGATCACTCCCATCAATGACGCCATTCGTGTTGGCATCGAGAAATTTCTGGATGACCACCGTCTCCGTGTTCGTGAGGCCGGTCACTTGCACCGTGATCGGGCCGTTGTAAGTGTTGCTGACCGTGTTCGGCGTGATGGTCAAACCCACCGCCGCCCGCCCGGTTCGCGCAAACCCGGCGAGCAACGCAAGCACGATCAACAAACAATGAAGCTGGATTCTCATAGATAATCCGGGATTTGCTCGCCTCGTGCGGACGGCGTTTGCACCTGATGAAGGCCAGTTCTACGCCCCGGCCAGCCATGAGTCAAGTTTTTGGTGTTTTATACGACAGCGGCCAGCAAGCGGGGCGGAAGCGGCTTGGGAAACTGACGGTGTCGGCTTCAATCCGGCACCAGTTTTCTTAATTCCTTCGGTAGCCACCAGCGCAGCAGTGGGCCGCACATCGCCGTCGTCGCCAGCGCCATGATGACGAGCATCGTGAACAGCGCGGGCGTGAGCAGCTTGAGTTCGAGGCCGACGTTGATGGCGATGAGCGCCATGAGCGCGCGCGTGTTCATCAGCGCGGCGATGCTGCCGGCCTCGCGCGGCGGCTGGCCGGTCAGGCGCGCGCCGAGATAGCAGCCGCCGAGTTTGCCGATGACAGCGGCGATCAAAACCAGAGCGCAGGCAAGCCACGCTTCAGGTGTCGCAAGCGAGCCGATTTTTGTGTTCAACCCGGTGTTCGTAAAAAAAATCGGCACGAATGCGACAAGCACCACGCCGGAAAAACGGTCGCGCCACGCTTTGACGATGCCGGGTTCCTGATGCAGGCACGTTCCAAACAAAAACGCGCCGAAGATGACAAAAATTCCGAGATAATGCGTCGCCAGACAGCTCGCGAACAGTGCGATGAGCAGCAGCGCGAGAAAGGAATTGGGCATTCCTTTTTCCTCCGAACCAGCAAGATTTTTGTGCCAAAGTTTGCGCAGCCATGGGCCGACGATTTTTTGCAGCACCAGAAAAAATCCGGCGATGGCCGCGATTTGCAGCAGCAAATGCCAGACGTTGAAATCCGCCGTGACGAGCGCGGTGGCGACGCCAAGCAACACCCAGCCGATCACGTCGTCAATCGCCGCCGTGCTGATCGCCATCGCGCCGATGGCGGTGCGTTCGAGTTTCATTTCCAGCAGAATTCTGCCCATGATCGGCAACGCGGAAATGGAAAGCGCGACGCAGAAAAAAAGTTGAAACCCAAAGAACGGCACGGCCGGCGCGAATTCGCGGTGCAGCCACGGGCCAAGGCCGAGGCCGCACAAAAACGGTCCGATCATGCCCAGCGCGGAAACGGCGGTGATGGTGCGCGAGCGTGAACGCAGATGGCTGTAGTCGAATTCCATCCCGACTTGGAACAATAAAAAAATCAGGCCGAGCTTGCCGAGAAGCTGCAGCGATTGCTGGGTGCTGGGCGGAAACAGCACCGGCCAGTCGTGCGGCCAGATCGCGCCGAGCGCAGACGGGCCGAGCAAAATTCCCGCCGCGATTTCGCCGACGGCGAGCGGCTGGCCGAAAAATTTTCCGAGCCGCCCGAACGCCCACGCAGCGGCGATGATGATCATCCACTGGATCAAAACGAGCGTCAGATGTGCCTCGATGGCGACTGGATTCATAAACGACTGCTGGCAAATAATGGTCAGCCGCCGACAAAGCAAGCCGAAAGCGTTTCAGCCGCGCGTTCCGGCGGTGAAATTACGCCGCCATTCGGCGCGGGAAATTTTTCCGCGTGCGTTGGTGGGCAGCGATTCAACGAACCGCCATTCGCGCGGCACCTGCCACGCGGGAATTTTTTCGAGCAGAAATTGTTTCAACGTCCGCTCGGCAACGTTACCCGCGACCACCGCGACGATGATTTCCGTCCGCTCCGCCTCACGGCTCGGCGCGCCGAAGACGAGACATTCGCGCACTTGCGGATGCGCAAGCAGCATTCTTTCGATGGCTTCGGGAGAAATTTTCCGGCCCGCGACATTGATCTGGTCGCCGAGCCGACCGCGCAGAAAAATTTGTCCGGCTTGGAATTCCGCGAGGTCGCCCGTCTGAAAAATTCCGCCGCCGAGCGAATTTAATTTGTCCGGCCAATACGTTTCCGCGACGGCGCGGCTTTGCACGGTCAGGCAACCGTCGGTGTTCAACGATAAATTTACATTTTGCATCGGCGCCCCGGCACACGCGGCATCGGCGCGCGGCGAATCCGTCGCGTCATAAGCGATGCCGCCGCATTCGGACGAGCCGAGGAAATTATGAATTTTCAATCCGCACGATTTGAAAACTTCCTGTTCCAAATGCAACGGCAACGGTGCGCCAGCGGAAATTGCGAGACGGACATTTTGGGGAATCGCCTGCGCTTCGTGCCACGCGCGCCACATCGCGGGCACGGCGGGCAGTGTCAAATTTTTTTCCGTGGCCGCCGCGCGCCGGACGATTTCGGGCAGCGGTGCAGATACCAGAATCAGTGGAATCCCGTGCAGCAGCAGCGGCAAAACGAGGTTGGAAAAACCATACGAATGCACGAGCGAAATGACGCCGAGGTTCGGCCAGTCCGCGCGCAGGCCCATCGAGGCGACGATATTTTCCGCGTCGGCCACGAGTTGTTCCGCCGTGAATGCCACGAACCGCGCCGCGCCGCCGGTGGCCGAGGTGGATTTCAAGTGGACGCAATTTTTCGGCGGCGCGGGAATCGGCGGCGGCAATTGTCCGGCTTCGAGCGGACAGGCGAGTTTGTCTTCGCGCCACGCGGCGAGCAGAAGAAAAATAAATTCCGGCGCATGGCCGCGCGGAAAAACCGTGTTCGCCGCATCATTTTTCAGTTTTTCGCCGGCGTCAAAAAGTTCGCCGAATGTCCAGCGCTGGCCGTCGGCGAAATTGTGCAAGGCAAATTCGTTGCGCAGTTCCGAGGAAATTTTCCGCCAGCGTTCGTAAAGCATTGTCAGCTTGGTAACGCAGCCGTAACTTGTTGCCAAGCTGATTTGCATGGACACTGAAAAATTTCCGCGCCGGTTTGATTTTGCCCGCGACCGTTTTGCGTTCGCCAACGAGCTGGTTTGGGAATACCAGTTCGACGCGGCCACGGCGAAAATGAATTTCCGTCCGCGCGCGCCCAGGCCGGATTACGCGCACCGCTGTTTTGTGCTGACGCGCGCGGCGCGGCAGTTTTTGTATCACGCGCGTTTTGACGCGGATCAAAAATTGGCTGGCGATGAAATTTTACGCCAGCTAATCCGTAAAATCGTCGCGCGCAATCCGCGAAAACCTTGCGAGCCGAAAGCGCAAATCGTGATCCCAAGTTTTGCGAATCTTTTTGAGTTCAGCGCGGCGCGGGAAAATTTATTGAAAGCCGAATGCGGCGGCGCGTGGCGCTCGTATATTTTGCGCAGCCACTGGCGGATGGTTTTTCCGATTGCGCGCGCGCACCAGCAGCAGACGACGGCGGCACTCGTCTCGCGGCTGGAAAAAAATCTTTCGCCCATCATCCACCTCGTGAAATTTCCGTCGCTGACGATCAACCACAGCATGATTTTATTTGCGGCGGTGACAACCGAAGCCGGCGTGGAATTTTCCGCCTACGATCCGAATCAGCCGACGCAGCCGGTGAAGCTGACGTTCGACCGCGCAAAAAAAATGTTTTCGTTGCCCGCCAATCGTTACTGGGCGGGCGGCGAATTGAACGTCATCGAGATTTACCGGAGCTGGCTGATGTAGTTGGGCGCGGCCGCCAGAACAGCGGGCCGATGAACACGAGGCCGCAGATGTTCACGCCGCAGATGTAGCCGATCTTGTAGCTGCGACCGGAATTTTTCGGGTCGTAAATCGGCACGTCGCGCCCGATGACGAGGCTCGGCAGCGAGAGCGGCATCATCGCGCCGTGCAGCAGGCCGTATTTGAAACCAGCGGGCTGGTTTGGCGCAAACGCCCACGGCGCGGCCCAACTGTAAAGCCAGCCGAACACCACCGTGACGAAGACCAGCGTCACGGCCTTGCGCAGCAGAATTTTTATCCACGTAGGTTTCTTTACGGCTGGAGCTTGAGTTGAATCCATGTTTGCCTTATCTGGAATCATGTTTTTTCGCGAGCGTTCAGCGCAAGCAGAATTTTTTGACGCGCCGGGTCTTTCCGAGGCTGCGCGACTCGCGGCGTTGCGCGAATTGGATTACATCAACCGTCTCTGCCAGTTCAGCCATCCGTTTGTCAGCCGCCTGCCGGCGTGGCTCGGAAAAAAAGGCTGCGAGCGGCTGGAAATTCTCGACGTCGGCGCAGGCACTGGTTTGCTCGGAGAGAGAATGTCAACTTGGGCGTGGCGGCGCGGCTGGGATTGGCGCTTCACCAACTTGGACGCAAATCCGGTCATTTTCAAATCCGGCTACGCGGCAAAAAATGTTGTCGGCTCCGCGCTGCAACTGCCGTTTGCCGATGGCAGCTTCGACCTCGTCATCGCCTCGCAGATGACGCATCACTTGACGGATGAAGAGGTCGTCACGCATTGGCGCGAAGCGTGGCGCGTGACCCGCGATGCGATTTTCATCTGCGACCTGCATCGCAACGCCGGGCTTTTTGCGGCGCTCTGGCTGACGATGCGCCTGCTGCGCGTTAGTGAAAACGTGCGCGCGGACGGGTTGATTTCGGTGAAACGCAGTTTTCATCTCGGCGAATGGCGCGAACTGGCCGCGCGCGCGGAGATTCCCGGCGCCCAAGTGCGGCCATATTACGGCACGCGCATCGTCTTGCAGGCGCGGAAAAAAACTCTTTGAGCCAGCCGCCAGCGCAGCCAGCGAAACGTGTCGGCGAACGGATTGATCTTGCTCACGCCGTTTTCGTAAATCGTCTGGACGGGAACGAACTCAACTTTTTTTCCGGCGGCGATGAACGCGACGAGCATGGCGGACTCGATCTCAAATCGGTTCGCGCGCAACTTTAAATTGCCAAGCGTTTCCAAGTGCGCGAGTCGGAAGCCGCATTGCGAGTCCGGCAAGTTGACGCCGGTCAATTTTGAGATGCGCTGCGACATCCAGCGGTTCACGCCGCGCCGCAAGACCGGCATCGCGCCGGAATTTTCCATGCGGTTGCCGACGACGAGCGCGGCTCCGGTGCTTTCGGAGCACTCAAGAAAATTTGGGATGTCTTCTGCCGCGTGCTGGCCGTCGCCATCGAGCAACAAAACCCATCGGCAGCCGAGTTCGCGCGCGCGCCGCCAGCCGGTTTGCAATGCCGCGCCCTTACCGGAATTTTTCGCGAGAGAAATAATTTCTGCGCCGGAGAATTTCGCCTTTTCCAGAGTGGCATCGGTCGAGCCGTCGTTCACGACGATGACTTTGGTTAGATGTTTTTGAACGGCGGCAACGACTTGGCCGATGTGCGCCGCTTCATTGAAACAGGGGATGACGGCGGCGCAATCGCGGTTCCAGTTCATGCGGGAAAATCAATCCACGCTGTTGGGATGCAGATCGGTCTCGATGACCGAGCCGTCGTTGCTCGAAATGATGACCACGCCGATGTCCGCGTCGTCATTGGGATTTTTCAATTGCGCGGCCCAGAGCTTGACGCGCCATTGCGGGCCGCTGTCGCCGTGTTCAAGCCAGAGTTGCGTCGCCTTGAGCGTGAGATTTTTGAGGAGGGGCTGCGCGGTGGCGATTTTGATGGCTTGGTCGGAATCAATTTTTAATCTCGCGGCCGGGAGCGGCAGCTTCTCGTCGGTGAATCTTTCCAGCAGCCGCCCGGGATGCGACACATCCATTTTTTGGCCGGCGCCAAATTTCACCTCGACGGCCTTGAACGTCGCGTCGGGATCATAATAGACCACATACCAGATGTTCGGCGTGAGGCTAGCGATGGATTTCTCCGAACGAATCTGGACGACCTTATCCTTGCTCTGCACGCCGACATATTGATTGCCCGTCTGTATGAGTTCCAACGCAGTCGGTTCGCCCGCCAGCGCCGCGCCAGTGAACATTATGGCCAGCGCCAGACCGAAATATAAATTGAGTCGCAGTTTCATTTGAGGAATCTAGCCGCGCGCGCCGGAACTGCCAACACCATTTTGCAGATGAAATGCGTTGCTTCAAATCCGCGCGCCAACTTAAATTGCGGCGTGGCGGCACAAGATTATTTTCCAACCGAGGCAGAGCTGATTACAAACGGCGCGACCCAAAAAAATTTGCATGAACGCGCCGCCGCCGCCACGCGCGCGCAATTTGGCCGGGAAGTCTTCGTCCGCGCCGTCGTCGAGGTCTCGAATTTCTGCCGCGAAAATTGTTTCTACTGCGGGATGCGCCGCGACAACCGCGAGTTGAAACGCTTCCGCGCGCTGCACGAGCAGCTTGCGGAAATGCTCATCCACCATCGTCCCGCCAGCGTCACCGACATCAACATCCAAGCTGGCGAAGACCCGGTCGCCGTCCGCGAAATTGTTTTGCCGCTCATCGAAACCTTGCGGCGCGAAACGACCCTCGGCATCAGTGTCTGCCTCGGCACGTTGACGCCGGAACTTTACCGCGAACTCCAGTCCGCCGGCGCGACGATTTACATCATCAAGTTTGAGATCGGCGACGCGGCGCAGTATGAAAATTTTGCCGCGCCCGGCACGCTCGCTGAACGGCTGCGTCACATCCGGTTGCTCGCGGCAGACGGCTGGAACGTCAGCTCCGGTTTCATCGCCGGTTTGCCCGGCCAAACGCCGCGCGATTTGCTGAACAATTTTGAACTCGCGCGCGACCTGCCGTTGAGCGGTTGCAGCGTCAGCCCGTTCATTCCCGGCAACGAAACGCCGTTCGCCACCGCGCCAGCCGCGAATTCCGACTGGACGTTCAATTCCGTCGCCGCCCTGCGGTTGCTGCGGCCGGATTGGATCATTCCCGCCGTCAGCGCGTTCAATCTTGCGGCGGCAGACGGCTACCGTCGCGGCTTGCGCGCGGGCGCCAACCTCGTGACGATCAATCTCACGCCGGATGAAGTGCGCAGCGATTATGTCATCTACAAACGCGACCGTTTCATCATGACCGAGGAACGCGTACTCGACGCGATTGCCGCTGAAAATTTGACACCGTCCAAAACCGGGCTGGCGGATTTTTATCTGGAAAACCCGGCGAAAAAATCCAAAGACGAAAAAAATCCCGCCGCGACCATCTGAATTTACCGTGCTGTTTCCCTTGTCCAGAAATGTTGGCAGCGACAACCGCGTCGTGGTCACCGGCGCGGGCGTGGTCACGGCCCTCGGCGCGGGTTGGAACATCAACGCCGCCGGTTTTCGCGCCGGAAAAACGGCGATGCGGCCCGTGACGCTGTTTGACGTTTCGCGCCAGCGGACAAAAATTGCGGCGGAAATTGACCTGCCGGAACATTTGCCGCCGACGCAACTGGCCGCAAAAAAAGTTCAACGGCTCAACCGCGCTTCAAAAATGCTGCTGCTCGCCGCGCACGAGGCGTGGACACGGAGCGGCTGGCAGTTGGAAGAAAACCTGCCGGTCGTGCTCGGCACCACGAGCGGCGAAATGTCGCTCGGCCAGGAATACCTTCGCCAGGCCATCGGTGCGCCCGGCGTTTTCAAAAAACAGGCCACGCGTGTCGTCCATTATCAGGCGCAACGGCAGGCGCTGGATTTGTGCGACGCGTTTGATTTTTGCGGGCCGATGACCATTATTTCCAACGCCTGCGCTTCCGGCGCCAACGCCATCGGCCACGCATTTGAACAGATCAAAAATGGCCGCGCGGAAAAAGTTCTGGCCGGCGGCTACGATGCGCTTTGTCATCTGACCTTCGCGGGATTTGATTCGTTGCAGGCGCTCGCGCCGACACCGTGCCGTCCATTCGACGTGGAACGAAATGGTCTGACGTTGGGCGAAGGCGCGGCGGTTTTGACGCTGGAAAATTTTACGAGCGCCCAAAAACGCGGCGCGGAAATCCTCGGCGAAATCAGCGGTTACGGCGCGGCCACGGACACGCATCATTTGACGCAGCCGCATCCCGATGGCAACGCCGCGCTGGCCTCGATGAACGCCGCTTGCGCAGTCGCAAAGATTTCACCGGAACAAATTGATTACCTCAACGCTCACGGCACGGCTACGCCGCAAAACGACGCGACCGAATCCGCTGCGATCAATCGCTGGGCGGGCGCGCACGCGAAAAATTTACCTGTCAGTTCGACGAAAGCCAGTATCGGCCATCTGCTCGGCGCGGCGGGCGCGGTCGAGGCCGTCGTGTGTTTGATGGCGTTGCGCGGACAATGGCTGCCGCCGGAAATTTCCCTGGATAAAATTGATCCGGTCTGCCGTTTTCCAGTCGTGCGCGAACCGACGGACGCAAAAATTGAAACCGCGCTTTCCAATTCCTTCGGCTTTGGCGGCGCGAACGCCACGCTTATTTTTCGGAGGTGGGCATGAGCGGAATTTTTGTCCACGGTCTCGGCGCGGTTTCGCCCGCCGGCTGGGGCGTTGCGGCTTTGCGCGAAGCCTTGAAAAAAAACGAGCCGCTGCCGGTGCAGATTCTGGCGCGCCCGGGCTGGCAGAAAAATTTATCCGTCCGCTCCGTTCCACAGCCGCCGGCGCGTCCGGCTTTTTTGGCGCATCCGCGTTTGCGCCGGGCGGGAACGATGTCGCAACACACCGTCGCCGCCGCGCTCGAAGCCTTGGGCGAGGATGCGGCGCAGGTGCAATCCGGCGCTCGGCGGCTCGGCGTCATCGTCTGCATGATGGCGGGCGGCGTGGCGTATTCGCGCCGTTTTTACGAGGAGGTTTTGCGTGACCCGGCGACGGCGAGTCCGCTGATTTTTCCCGAAACAGTTTTTAACGCGCCCGCGAGCCACCTCGGCGCGTATCTGAATTCGCCCATGGTCAATTATACGCTCGTCGGTGATGATGGCACTTTTTTGTTGGGTGTCGTGCTGGCGGCGGACTGGTTGGACAACGGCCAGGTTGACGGCTGCATCGTCGTGGGCACGGAAGAAGTGGACTGGATTGTCGCCGACGCACTGCGGCTGTTCCGGCGCGCGACAATTTACGGCGGCGGCGCGGGCGCACTTTATTTTAAAAAAAATCCGGCGGCGGCGGTCGGCTTGTCGGCCATCACCGATTCATTTCCGTTTACGCAAACACAAAATCGCGCCGCCGCCGCGCGCAAAATGCGGTCGCAACTTGGCGACGGTGCGCGGGACGAATTGCTTTGCGACAGCGAAACGGAAGATTCCGCTGGGCACGGTTGGTCGGGCGCGCGGTTGTCACCAAAAACTATTTTCGGCGAGGCGTTCGTGGCCTCGGCGGCATGGCAATGCGTCGCCGCCTGCGACGCGATCCGGCAGGAAAATTTTCCCGCCGCGCGCGTGAGCATCGTCGGCGCCAACCAGCAGGCTGTCGGCGCGCGTTTTGAGAGGAACCAAATTTTATGAGCCGCAGAATCATCTTGATCACGGGCGCGAATGGCGCGCTGGGACGCGCCATGGCGCAGGCGTTTTTTGCCGAATCGCCGGACAATTTTGTCTGGCTGGGCATCCACCGGCAACGCGAGCGGGCGGATGAGTTGGCGGCGGCCAATCCCGACCGCTGCCAGATTTTAAAACTGGACGTGACGGATCCGGCTGCTTGGAAAGCCGCCGTCGCGGAAATTCTTGGCATCCATTCGCGGCTGGATGTTCTGGTGAACAATGCCGGCACGCATGACGACGCGCTGCTGGCGCAGATGACGCCGCAGTCGTGGCAAAACGTGATGGCCGTGAATCTGGACGGCGTGTTTCATGGTTGTCAGGCGGTGCTTCCAACGATGATTTCCCAGCGCGGCGGACGCATCATCAACATTGCCTCGTTGAGCGCGCTGTTTTCGCCGGCGGGGCAGACCAATTATTCCGCCGCCAAGGCCGGCGTCGTGGCATTGACGCATTCACTCGCGAAAGAAGTGGCGCGGCTCGGCATCACCGTCAACGCCATTTGCCCCGGCTATCTCGAAAGTGAGATGTTGGCTGGCATGGACGAGCCGGCCCGGCAGCGCGCGCTGTTGCAGATTCCCATGCGCCGGTTCGGCCGGCCGGCGGAAGCGGCGGCGGCGGTTCGATTTCTGGCTTGCGCCGAGGCGGGCTACATCACAGGCTCTGCGCTCAAAATTGACGGCGGAATTTTCTGATGAGCACTCCAACCGAACGCAAAGCGCAGATCAAAACCATGCTGGTGGAAAACCTCATGCTGCAAACCCCGGCCGAGGAGATCGGCGACGACCTGCCGTTGTTCGGCCCAGGCGGACTGGGATTGGATTCGGTGGACGCGCTGCAACTGGTCGTGGCGCTGGAAAAAAATTACGCGTTGAAGATTTCCGACGCGGCCGCGGCCAAGGGAATTTTGCAGAGCGTGAACACCATTTTTGCCGCCATCGAGAAAAATGGCGGCGGAAACTAGATCTGTATTTGTGCGCTGCGATCCAGCGCCGACTTCGAAAAAATCTTTCGGGTTTGCGCTCGTTCCAGTTTACCATCCAAGAACGTGCGCAAAAATCAGCGGCGCGACAATCGTCGCGTCCGATTCGATGATGAACTTTGGCGTCTTCACGCCGAGCTTGCCCCAGGTGATTTTTTCGTTCGGCACGGCGCCAGAATAGCTGCCGTAGCTCGTGGTCGAATCGCTGATCTGGCAGAAGTAGCCCCAGAGCGGCACGCTGGTGCGCAGCAAATCCTGATGCAGCATCGGCACGACGCAGATCGGGAAATCGCCGGAAATGCCGCCGCCGATTTGGAACATTCCAATCGTGCTCTTCTTGGTGGCCGTCTTCGTATAAAACTCGGCGAGCCATGTCATGTATTCGATGCCGGTGCGGACGGTGTGGACGTTCTTTACGTCGCCGCGGATCACGGCTGCGGCATACATGTTGCCGAGCGTCGCGTCCTCCCAGCCGGGCACGACGATGGGCAGATTTTTTTTCGCAGCGGCGAGCATCCAGGAATCTTTCGGGTCAATCTGATAATATTTTTCGTATTTGCCGCTCAACAGAACCTTGTAGAAAAATTCGTGCGGGAAATAACGTTCGCCTTTTTTATCGGCGTCGGTCCAGACTTCGAGCATGGCTTTTTCCATGCGGCGCATGGCTTCGCCTTCGGGAATGCACGTGTCGGTCACGCGATTCATGTGGCGATTGAGTAATGCCTGTTCATCTTCCGCCGTCAGCGAGCGATAGCCCGGAACACGTTCGTAATAATCATGCGCGACGAGATTGAAAACATCTTCTTCGAGATTGGCGCCGGTGCAGGTGATGAGTTGCACTTTATCTTGGCGAATCATTTCGGCGAGCGAGAGGCCCAGTTCGGCCGTGCTCATCGCGCCGCCGAGCGTGATCATCATTTTGCCGCCGCCAGCGAGATGCGCGACGTAGCCGCGCGCGGCGTCCACGAGCGACGCGGCGTTGAAGTGGCGATAATGGTGCTGGATGAATTGGGAGACGGGTCCGCCGGTGAGTTTGGATGCAGATTTTTTGGCCATGATTTAAAAATTATTTTAGCCAACGATACGCGAGCGGAAACGAAATCCAATCTCAAATTAAAAGTGAATCTCACGCAACGGCGCAAAGACGCAAAGCCGGGGAAATTAAAACAAAAAATTTGTCCGGCGCGGCTTTGCGTGAAAGCAAGTGGAAAGATTATTGCAACGACACCAAGTTCGGTTGGGCGAGGGAAAAACCGCCTTTGACGTTGTCGGCGAATTGCGCGCCGATGACCACGTTGTCCACGCAAGTGGCGTTGTTCACGCGGAAGGCGGCGCTGCCGCATTGGCTCGCGGTCAGGTTGGTGAAGGAATTTTGCACGCATTCGGTCATCGGCGCGGCGCAGAATCCATGCGGCGTCGCTTGATCCACGTGCGCCATGAAGACGCCATAATGATGGCTGTTAAAAATGGAGACATCTTGAAATTGATTGCCGCGACTGGAGCGCATGAAGATGCCGAGATCGTTTTTTGCGAGCAGCGCGTGGCGAATCACATTGTGATTGAAAGCCAGATCCAGCGAGATGCCCGCGCCGGGATTGTCGTGCAAAAATAAATCCGTGAAAAGGCTGTCTGTCGTGAGATAGCAGGCGAGGCCGTCGAATTGATTGTCCGACGCATCAAGACCACGCACCGTCAGGCGGCGCACGCCCAGCGTCGTGACCACGCCGCCGGAACGGCAGCGGGCGGCGCTCACATGCTCAATGATGGAATCGTTCACCGCCTGCACCGTAATGCCGTTGTTGCGAATTTCGGAGCCTTCGCCCAGCAACCGCCAGAGCTCGCGTTGTTGATGCAGCCGGTTGCCATCAATGGAAAGATCGCTCACGCGCAGATGCCGGATGGTTTTCCGCGGCCGGTTGACCGGTTCGCCCATGATGATCACCGGACAGTTCGCGCCGTCCGCCAAAAAGAGAACCGTCGCCGTGCCGCCGCCGCGCAGGGTTTCACAATCGCGCTGCAACACAATCGGCTGCCGCACCGTGATGGTTCCCGCTGGCAAAATAATTTCACCGCCCGCGGCCGGCAACGCATTTAAGGCGTTTTGAATGTCCGCCCCGGTCACGCCCGCCGGCAAACTGACCACGACCGGCTTGGACAGCGGCAACACGGGCGCCGTGAGGCATAAAGTCGAGGCGACTAACATGCCGACGATAGCGGCGATTTTTCTCACCGCCGGCCAGCTTCCCGTCGGGTTGAAGTTGGTTTTCATGACAACGATGGCGTTGCGTTTGATCAGCGTATATAAACTAATGTCGGTCAATTTTGAGAATCGTCCACTAAAAAAAACTAATTTTACCAATTATTTTTCAATCGGCACGAAGCCCGCGCGCCTGGACCCATTTCCGCAAATTTCATTTCCGGTTTCCCAAAAAGCGCCGAGCGGTTATGCTCCGCGCGAAATAAATTTATGCCGCTCCAAAAGATTTCCAGCGACGCCCCCGCCGCGCTCGGTTACGCCATGCCCGCGGAATGGGAGCCGCACAACGCCACGTGGCTCGGCTGGCCGCACAACGCGAGTGACTGGCCCGGCAAATTCGAGGTCATCCCCTGGATTTATGGCGAGATGGTCCGCAAAATTTCCGCCCGCGAAAACATCCGCCTGCTCATCCGGCACAATAAAGACGAGCAGTTTGCACGCCATGTCTTTAAAAATGTCGGCGTGGATTTAAGAAAAATTAATTTCGTGCTGCATCCGACCAATCGCGGCTGGACGCGCGACACCGGCCCGATTTTTGTCCGTCGGAAAAATCCGCACTCCGCACTCCGCACTCCGCAATTTGAGACAGCGATTGTCCATTTTCATTTCAATGGCTGGGCCAAATATGCCAACTGGCGCAAGGATACCAAGGTGCCCGAAACCGCCGCGCGCCTTCTCGGCAAAAAACTTTTCAACGCGGTCTCCGTTTCAACTCAAAACTCAAAACTTAAAACTCAAAACTTTGTCATCGAAGGCGGCGGCATCGAGGTGAACGGTCGCGGCACGTTGATTTCCACCGAGGAATGCTATCTCGACCCGAAAATCCAGGTGCGCAATCCCGGCCTCGGCAAAACGGAAATTGAAACGACGCTGAAAAATTATCTCGGCGTTGAAAACATTTTCTGGCTGGCGAAAGGACCGAAAGGCGACGACACGCACGGCCACATTGACGACATCTGCCGTTTCGTAAATGCAAAAACGCTTGTGCTCGTGCGCGAGAAAAATCCGCGCGACGAGAATTATAAACCGCTCGCGGAAAATTGGGAACGCATCAAGGATTTGCGCCTTGAAGATGGCGCGAAGCCCGAAGTCGTGGAATTGCCGATGCCGGCACCACTGTCTTTTGACGGCGTGCGGCTGCCGGCGAGCTACGCGAATTTTTACATCTGCAACGCCGCCGTCATCGTCCCGACCTTCAACGATCCGAACGACCGCGTCGCGCTCGGCATTTTGGGCGAGCTGTTCAAAGACCGTCCTGTCGTCGGCATTCACGCCGTGGATCTGGTCTGGGGCTTCGGCTCGCTGCACTGCCTCACGCAGCAGCAGCCGGCGTAATTTTTTCTCCGTTTGCCGCAAGCCGGGGGAGTGCCCGGCGCAATTTTCCTCAAGCTTTCCTGCCGACCGCCGATGCCAAGGCTGGACGAATATGATTATTCAGAATCATTAACCCTGCCGCCGTCGCCATGAAAAAAAGCATCTGCTTTGCCGGCTTTGCCGACAGCGAACTCCCGGCGTTGCGAGCGGCGGTTGCCACCGGCAACAGCCTTTGGGAATGTTGTTTCGTGGCGGATGCCCCGGCCACGCTGGCGCTGCTCGCCGAACAACCGCTTGATGCTCTCGTGGCCGACATGAGCATGTCCGGCAAAAGCGGCGCGGAATTGTTGCGCGACGTGCGCGAAAAATTTCCCAACACGCTCGGCTTCATTGTCGGCAACGTCACCGATCAGGAACTCATCATCAATTGCATCGGCGGCACCCACCAGTTCATCCGCCGTCCCTTTCAACCGGCCAAACTCGTCGCGACCCTCCAGCGCGGTTTGAAGCTCGATGCGTGGCTCTCGAATGATGAACTCCGCAAACTCGCGCCGCGCTTGCGCCGGATGCCGAGCCTGCCGTCCACTTATTTTAACCTGATCAAGGAAATCGAGTCCGACTCCGTCACCACGCAAAACATCGGCGCGGTCATCGCGCGCGATCCGGTGGTGACCGCGCGCTTGTTGCAGATGGTGAACTCCGCCGCGTTCGCGCTCGTGCAAAAGGTCACCGACCCGATTGACGCCGTGGCTGTGCTCGGCATCGAAACCATCAAGTCGCTCGTGCTGTGCCTGCAAGTTTTCACGCAAAGCGACGAGGCGCGCGCCGCCGGCCTTTCGCTGGAAATTCTTTGGGAGCACAGCTTGCTCGTGGCGAAATTTGCGCGGCAAATCACTTTGAAGCAAACCGGCGATGCGCGCCTCGCGAGCGATGCCTTCACGGCCGGGCTGCTGCACGATGTCGGCCGCATCGTCATCGCCTCCAATCTGCCAAAAGAATATGCCGCCGTGGTCGCCAGCGCGCGCGAAAAATCGCATCCCTTGCACGAGGAAGAAACCGCGCAGCTCGGCGTCAACCACGCGCAAGTCGGCGCATATCTGCTGGGACTTTGGGGCTTGCCGGCGACGCTCGTCGAAGCCACCGCCGGACATCACGCGCCCGGTGACACGGCATTCGCGCGCGAATTTTCCCTGCTCGGCGCCGTTCACGCCGCGAACGTTTTCGCCCATTCCTCGGGCTGCCAAACCGACGGCCTGCCGCTGCCGGAACTGGACCTCGCTTATTTCACCACGCTGCACCTCGACGACCAGTTGCCCGTCTGGCGCGAAGTTTGCACCGGCGAAAAAGCGCCGGCGCCGCCCGCCAAAAAAACCTCGAACATTCCGCCGCCGCCACCGGCTTACCTGCTGCCACCGGTGATGCCGTTGGCGCGTCCAGAAAATCATTTTGCCCGCGCATTAATTGCCGTGACCGTGCTGTTTTTTTTGGTGGGCGGATTTGCCGCGTGGCGTTTTTTTAGCAAGTCAACCTTGCCGCCGATAGCCGAAGCCGCCACAAACACCGTCGTCATTGCACCGCCGGTCGTGACCGCGAGCGCGCCGCCGCTACCGCCGCCCACGGTGGAAAAGCCGGTGGTGGCCGCCCCGGTCGTCGCCACGCCGCCGCCGAATCCTTTTGCCAACGTCCGCGTGCAAGGAATTTTTTATCGCACTGCCAGTCCGCTCGCGATCATCAACAACCGCACCGTCGGCGTGGGCGATCAGTTTAACGGCATCCAAGTCGTCGGCATTGACCAGCATTCCGTGACGCTCGTGCAGAATGGCGAGCGCAAAGTTTTCAAGTTCAACTAAACTCCGCGCAACCCTCCACCTGCGCCGCCGCGAGAAATTGCTGCAACGCCAGCACGCGCGGCCCCGCCAGTTTTCGCGACGCTTCCAGTTTTAATTGTGCCGGCAACGTGTCCGCATTTTTTTGCAGCACGCGCAGCGCATCGGGGAAAATTTTGAATCGCGTGTCGCGACCGATTTTGCAGACCGTTCGCAACACCGTCACCGCGCCAAGTTGCTCCAGAATATCCGCGTCGCGCAGAATGATTCCTTCGATGCTCGTCGGCTGGTCCTTCGGCTGATGCGTGCGGATGGCTTCCACCACGGCGGGAATTTTTTCAGTGGGAAAACCAAAGCGCATGAGCAGCTCCGGCGTGCGGCTCAGGATGTAACCGAGAAAATCCCAGTTCGCCAGCGCCGCCGGTTCTTCCGGCCGATGCCCGATGAAGACGCCGAGATCGTGCAGCCACACGGCGGCGAACACCACGTCGTCATCGTAGCGTTCGCCCGCGCCGATGATGCGCGTCAGTTCGTAAAGCCGCGGCTGATGACTGAACTTGTCCACCGGCAAAGCCTGTTCGCGGATGTAATCAATGATGGCCGCGCGAAAGTCTGGCAAATTCATGCGCGAAGTTTGCGGAACCGCGCCGGAAATTCCAGCACAACTTGAGACAATACGTTTTGCGACGTCCGTTTTCCGGTCTGCGACGGCGGATCCCGGGTTGCGACGGGGCGCCGACGACCTGCGACGGCCATCCGCCGAGTTGCGACGGGGTGCCGACGACTTGCGACGCCTTGCCGCCGGTTTGCGACGCCGATTTCCGGCCTGCGACGGGTATTTGGCGGTTTGCGACGCCCTGCCGACGACTTGCGACGCCAATTGCCGGTAAAAAGTCGCGGCGCGACGAACGAAAATAGCCCCCGGTTTCAACCGTGGGTTCAACGCACAAAATCAAACGAGTCCCGACGGGATGATTGCGATGCGATTACGCCTTGAATTCCAACACGGCTTTGGTGCAACGGGCACAAATGGTCGGATGCTCGGCGTTCTGGCCGATGTCCGTTTCCCAATGCCAGCAGCGTTCGCATTTCTGGCCGTCGGCTTTTGAAACCAAAGCCTCAGCGTAAATTTCATTTGGATTGCTTTCGCTTCGCTTGCTTTCTGAATCGGTTGTCAGAATTTTCAACGACGAAACATTAAGCAGTTCTTTCAACAATTCGTCTGTCGCTGATGAAAGACCGTGTTCAAGAGTTAAAACCGGGTCAATGGTAAAAACAACTTGGGCATCAAGAGATTTTCCGATTGTTTTAGCTTGTCGCGCTTGCTCCAATTTCGGCAACACCGCTTGGCGGAATTGGAAAAGTTTTTCCCATACTTTTCGCTCTGCCAGAGAGAAATCAAATTCGCCTTTCTGCCAAATTGATTCGTGAACGGAATTCACATTTTTTCCCGGCACAAATTCCCATGCTTCGTCCGCCGTGAAGGCCAGGATCGGCGCGAGCATCTGGCACAGGCCGGTCACCAGCCGGTGCAGCGCGGTCTGCGTGGAGCGGCGGCGCGGCGAATTCGCGGCGTCGGTGTAGAGCCGGTCCTTGATGACGTCGTGATAGACCGACGAGAGTTCCACGGCGATGAACTGGCTGAGCTTTTGATAGACGACGTGGAATTCGTATTGGTCGTAGGCGGCGAGGACTTCGGCTTCGAGCTTCGCGAATTCACCGAGAATCCAGCGGTCGAGGCCGGTCAATTGGTCGTCGGGCACGGAATGTTTTGCCGGATCAAAGTCGTAAAGGTTCGAGAGCTGGTAGCGCAGCGCGTTGCGGATGCCGCGATAGGTCTCGCCGACTTTGTTGATGCGTTCCTCGCTCACGACGATGTCGCTGCGGTAATCCTGCGACGCGACCCACAAGCGCACGACGTCCGCGCCGTATTTTTTGACGTAGGCTTCGGCGGTCTGCGGTTTCTCGTAGCCACCTTGTTTGCTCTTGGAAATTTTTTCGCGGTCGGCGTCCACCATGAAACCGTGCGTGAGAACGGTCTTGAACGGCGCGGCGCCGTTGCCCGCGAGCGAGAGCAGGAGCGAGGATTGAAACCAGCCGCGATGCTGGTCGCTGCCTTCGAGATAAACGTCGGCCTGCCAAACTTCATCACCGGTTTTGCCCGCGTGCTGCAAATCCTTCCGCTGGTTCAAAACGGCGCGCGATGAGGAACCAGAATCAATCCACACATCAAGCGTGTCGTTGGATTTGGAAACGGCTTCCGCACCGTTCCAATTCGCCGGTTTGACGAGCGACCAAAGTTCGCTCGCAGATTTTTCAAACCAGATGTTTGAACCGTGTTTCTCGATCAAATCGGCGGCATTGCGGACGATTTGCGCGTCGAGGATGGCTTCGCCTTTCGCGTCGTAAAACGCGGGAATCGGCACGCCCCAGGTGCGCTGACGGCTGATGCACCAGTCGGGCCGCGATTGCACCGCGCCTTTGATGCGGTTGACGCCCCAGTCGGGAATCCATTTCACGCGGTCAATTTCAGCCAATGCCTGTGCGCGAAATTTGTCGTGGTCAATCTTGATGAACCACTGGTCCATCGCACGGAAAATGATCGGGGTCTTGCTGCGCCAGCAATGCGGGTAGCTGTGATGATAATTTTCCTGGTGCAGCAGCGCGTGGCGGATGCGGAGTTCGTGCAGCACGGCTTCGTTGGCGTCGCTCTTGCCGTGTTTTTCAAGAATGGATTTGCCGACCAGTTCAGCAGGCATCTGTTGCCCGAGGTCTTTACCATCTGATGTTTTGAAAAGGTAATCTTCCGTAATTGATAATTGACCATCGTCATTCACTGGCGAGTAAATCGGCAAACCTTGCACGCGACCGAGATTGTAGTCGTCCAAACCGTGGCCGGGCGCGATGTGGACGAAGCCGGTGCCGGTGTCGGCCGTGACAAAATCAGCGGCGAACGCTTTGCCAGTGCGATTGCAAAACGGATGCTGATACTGAATCGTCGCAAGCTGTTCCGTCGGGAACGGCGTTTCAGCGCAATTCACCCAGCCGCATTTTTCGGCGACGGCGGGCAAAAGTCCGCGAAACAAAATGAAATTCTCCCCGCCCACTTTGACTTGGATGTATTGAAGCTTTGCGTTGTAAGCGACGGCCAAATTCGCGGGCAATGTCCACGGCGTTGTCGTCCAGATGACGATGAACGTTTTTTCGCGACCGATGACGGGAAATTTCACATACACGCTTTGGCTGACGTGATCTTGATATTCCACTTCCGCTTCGGCGAGCGCGGTGCGACAGGGAATGCTCCAGTAAACCGGCTTCTTGCCGCGATAGACAAAACCTTTGGCTACGATGTCCGCGAACAAACGCAGTTCGTCGGCCTCGTATTCCTTGTTGAGCGTGAGATACGGATTTTCCCAATCGCCGAGCACGCCGAGACGTTTGAATTGCGTGCGCTGAAGATCAATGTATTTACGCGCGTAGGCTTCACAGGCTTTGCGGATGGTGCTGGCATCGGCGCTGGTATCACCGGCCTTGCGCATGTCCTGCGAGACTTTGAATTCAATCGGCAGGCCGTGGCAATCCCAGCCGGGAATGTAGGGCGCGCTTTTGCCGCGCAGCGTCTGATACTTGATGACGATGTCCTTGAGGATTTTATTCAACGCCGTGCCGATGTGGACGTCGCCATTGGCAAACGGCGGGCCGTCGTGCAGGACAAATTTTTCCGCGCCGGCACGCGCCGCCTGGATTTTTTCGTAAAGTTTCGCGGCGGTCCATTTTTCCAGACGCTGCGGCTCGCGCGCGACGAGGTCGGCCTTCATGGCGAAGTCCGTGCGCGGCAGGTTCAAGGTGTCTTTGTAGTCCATTGCAAAATTCAGGAACGCAAACGGTAACAACCAACGCCAGACGAGTCAAACGCACGGACGCGGTTTAACTCTTTGTGCCCGCGTGGCGGCCTTTGAAGGTGAGTTCGGCGATGCCGGATTTGTCGAGTTCACCCAGACCGGCGGCGATCATGCGGTCGTATTGTTTTTTGGTCGCAGTGGCGAGCGGCAGGTTCAAACCTTGTTGTTCGGCCAATTTCAAAGCGATGCCGGAATCCTTGGCGGCGTGCGTGGCGGAAAAAAAACACGAATGCTCCCGGTTTTGCATGTCCTCGCCATCGGTCTGCAACACGCCGGAGCGCGCGCCCGTCTGCGAAAAGACTTCCCGCAGCATCGTCAAATCCAACCCCAATGCCGCCCCCAGCCCAAGCCCTTCCGCAAGCGCGGCGGTGTTGGCATTCATCACCATGTTGACCAGCGCCTTTACCTCCGCCGCCTGGCCGGCCGCCCCGATGTAACGCAGCGAACTGCTCAATTTTTCCAAAATGGGTTTGGCGCGCTCGAACACTTCCGCTTTGCCGCCGCACATCAAATATAATGTGCCTTGCCGCGCCTGCGTGATGCTGGAGGCCATGCATGCTTCGAGCGAACTGGCTCCTTTGGCGGCACATTTTTGTTCTACCCAAACGTGGATTGCCGGGGTGATGGTGGCGCAATTGATGAATAATTTGCCTTTGGCGCGATGCAGCAGGCCGCCGGTAAAAATCTTTTTCATCGCCGTATCGTCGCTGACGACGGTTATGACAATATCGGCCGATGCCGTGACGTTTTTGAGTTCGGTCGCCGCCGCACAGCCCAGTTCAGCCGCCAAGGTTTGCGCCAGGGGCACATTTAAATCATAAACGACAGCAACCGTGAATCCGCATTCATGCAGGCGCCGCGCCATGTTTGCGCCCATACGGCCGACGCCGACGATGCCAATTTTTTCGTGCATAATTAAAGAAGATTGAGTGAAGGACGGTAACAACCGATCCATAACCTGTCAACGAACGCCCGGACCAGGCTTTTAAAAGGGATTAGGGCAAAAAAAACCGGGTCAATCAGCCAGAAGGTGGCCGAGAGACCCGGGGAATTTCGAATGAGCACAACGTAAGATTACGGAGAACTCGCGCTCCGGCCTGCGCTTGGGGCCGGAACCGAAAACCTAAAATCCAAAGAACGATGTTGGGCGGTTGGTTATGCCGCTCTCAACTGAAGACATTAAATCATGAGTTCTTATTTTTGTCAACGCTAGCAACAAAGTATAAGCATATCTATTCATTATTGGGGGTTTGATTAGGCGGCAATGCCAGCCGCGCTGCCGGCAATTTACGGGTGGTTTGAAATTGGCTTGGACGAAAAGCAGCGAAAAATCAGGGGTTTTTTGAATAATTTTATTCTGCGAATAACTTGTGAATAAAAGTTAATATATTGTCCTCGAATCTTTGGGCGGAATCACTTAAAAACTTCTTCGCAAATCACATTGAGCGGCGGGACATTTGGAACTCCGCTCATGCGCCGGCAAAAATCCGGCCGCATTTATATTTAAAGTGTTTAAAAACAGAGGTTTAAAACCATTTGCGATGCGACCACATTTAGTGGTTCAATCGAAACACTTTGTGATTTGACTTGAACAGAATCATTTTGAGCGTTTGACTAGCAGTCGGCTCCGGCGGAAATGGCCGGTAATCAGGCAAAGTGAATAAAACGGTGAATTTTGGGAATTAGCGGCTAAAAACATGCAGATCTCCGCAGAAAAAATTTGGCTCTCGGCGCAGGAACATCTCCGCGCCAAGCTGAGCCGTGACACGTTCAACATGTGGTTCGCGCCGTTGCGCGCCTGCGTGGTGGATGCCAACCAAATTACCATCGAGGCACCGAATGAATTTTGCGAGGTGTGGCTCAAGGATAATTATCTGGGCCTATTGCAGGACGCGGTGGCGGTGGCGGCAAGCTGCAAGCTGCAAGTGAAGTTCAAGGCGGCGAATGGCTTCAATGCCGTGGCCATCACGAACGCGACGGCCAGCAGTTCGCTGCCGCCCAAAGTCAAGGCCGCCGAAGCAGCCCCGGATCGCGCCACCAACGGTGATTTGCATTTCAATCCGAAAAACACGTTTGAATCGTTCGTGGTCGGGACCAACAATAATTTTGCGCATGCGGCGGCCCACGCGGTCGCGCAGTCGCCCGGCAAATCTTACAATCCGCTATTTCTTTACGGCGGCGTCGGACTGGGCAAGACACATTTGCTGCACGCGATCGGCCAACATGTCAGCAGCACAAAAAAAAGCGCGCGCGTGGCTTACGTTTCTTCGGAAAAGTTCACGAACGAATATATTGATGCGATCCAAAACAATTCGCTGGCGAAGTTTCGCAAAAAATATCGGCAGACGGATGTGTTGTTGATAGATGACATCCAGTTTCTCGCGGGCAAGGAACGCATCCAGGAGGAATTTTTCCACACGTTCAACGCGTTGCACGAATCGCACAAGCAGATTGTGCTCACCTGCGACCGGCCGGCGAGTGAAATTCAAGGTTTGGAACACCGCTTGGTCTCGCGCTTTGAATGGGGTTTGGTGACTGATTTGCAGCCGCCGGACGTGGAAATGCGCCTGGCGATTTTGCAGAAGAAGGCGAAGATCATGGACGTGAATTTGCCGGAGGAAATCATCAATTTTCTCGCGACGCGCATCCGCACGAACATCCGGCGGCTGGAAGGCGCGCTCATCCGCGTGGCGTCGTTTGCATCATTGACGGGAAAGAAATTGACGCTTGAGGTGGTGGAAAGTTTGCTCCGCGAAATTTTGCATGAAGAAGGTCGGCAGGTCATCAGCATCGAAGTCATTCAGAAAAAAGTGGCGGAACATTTTGACATCCGGCTCGCCGACATGACCAGCAAGCGCCGGCCCGAAAACATCGCGTTTCCGCGCCAAATCGCGATGTATCTTTCGCGGCAGATGACGGAAAGCTCGCTCAACACCATCGGCGAAGCTTTCGGCGGCCGCGATCACGGAACCGTCTTGCACGCGTGTCGGCTCGTCAAGGATCGCATGGAAGTGGACGCCAACGTGCGTCAGGTCGTCAGCTATCTGGAAAAGCAACTGACGCGCTGAAATACTTTTAGGTTTTGGATTTTTAATTTTGAATTAAGATTAGGCGCGGTGCTGAGCTTAACTAAAACTCAAAATTAACAATTAAGAACTTAAATGCCCGTCATCGAAGTCAGCCAGCTCACCAAATCGTTTCGCACCTACAAAAAGCAGCCGGGCTTTGCGGGTGCGGTCAAAGGACTGCTTCGTCGGCAATACGATCAAACCGTCGCGGTCAATGACGTCAGCTTTAAAATTGAACCGGGCGAGCTCGTCGGTTTTCTCGGCCCGAATGGCGCCGGCAAAACGACGACATTAAAAATGCTCGCAGGTTTGCTTTATCCCACGAGCGGCTCGGCAAAAGTTCTGGGCTACACGCCGTGGGAACGGGCTGACGGTTATCGCCGGCAATTTGCGCTGGTGCTCGGTCAAAAAAATCAACTGTGGTGGGATTTGCCGGCACGCGAATCCTTGGAGTTGAATGCAAAAATTTATGGGATTCCCCAAGATCGCTTCGAGCGCACCGTCGGCGAGATGACCGAACTGCTCAACGTCAAAGACAAATTAAACGTCAGTGTTCGCGAACTATCTCTCGGCGAACGGATGAAGATGGAATTGGTCGCCTCGCTGCTACATCAGCCGAAGGTTTTATTCCTCGACGAGCCGACCATTGGCTTGGATGTCATTTCTCAAAAAACCGTCCGTGAATTTGTCCGCCGCCACAATGCCGAGCAGAAAACCACAATTTTGCTCACGAGTCATTACATGGCCGACATCCAGGCATTGTGTGAACGAGTCATCATCATTGACCACGGAAAACTGTTCTTTGACGGAAAGTTGAATGAGATCGTAGACCGCTTCGCCGACAGCAAAGTTATTACGATTCAGTGTGAAAATGCGGATACGCAACCCGCGGACAGTCTGGCGCGTTACGGTGAAGTGACCGAGAAAACCCTCAGCTCGATTACACTAAAAGTAAAACGCGACCGGGTAATTCCAGTCTGCAAGGCATTGTTGGATGAATTGCCGGTGAGTGATATTGATATTCAAGAAGTCCCGATTGAAGATGTGATCCGGCAGATTTTCACGCGTTAAGAATATCTGGCTTTTTTTAAGTGAATAGTTAACAGGGTCGGTCCAATAATTGCCTTGCTGGGGTCAGAAACACTCCGATTATTTTTCTTCACGCATTTTTTAAGCACTCAAATTCGGAAAACAAAAAAACCCGAAGACAAATGTCCTCGGGTTTTATTTGAAAGACTGGCGGCTACCTACTCTCGCGGAAGCTATACAACCACTACCATCGGCAAGGCTGCGTTTGACGGCCGTGTTCGGAATGGGAACGGGTCGGACCACAGCTTTATGGCCACCAAATTGTTATTGCACGGATTAGCCGTGCTAAAAAAGATCAATCCGAAACAGATTCGGCAATTCTTTGAAAACTACACATAAGGACATGATAGGGACTTTACAACTCGCGAGTTAAAACGCATTTTCCAATAAAGGAAAAATGCAATCAAGCCGCACGACCGATTAGTATTAGTCAGCTGAACGCCTCGCGGCGATTACACTTCTAACCTATCAAACGGGTAGTCTGCCCGTGGTCTTTAGGAAGCTTGTGCTCCGGGAAACATTATCTTGGGATGAGCTTGGCACTTAGATGCTTTCAGCGCTTATCTCTTCCGCACATGGCTACGCAGCGATGCCCCTGACGGAACAACTGCCACACCAGAAGTG
>Ga0302265_1000154_pt1 | contig 46718 bp, 33 predicted proteins | sample III_Bog_E1_1_FD_194556 | JGI IMG/M metagenome (GOLD analysis project Ga0302265, IMG submission 194556) | Peat permafrost microbial communities from Stordalen Mire near Abisko, Sweden - III_Bog_E1_1 | ecosystem: Environmental > Terrestrial > Soil > Wetlands > Peat | place: Sweden: Abisko...
GCGGTAATGTGAAGTTCCCCAGCGCCGAAACGCTGGGGAACTGGGAGAATCTGCCTCAACTCAACATTACTGGGAACTCAACATAAGCCGATTTATGTGCAGCTCCACATAAATTGGAACCGGCAATTTTTCATCACTTCGCAGCCTTGGATATTTTGCCGTCTGAAAGGATTTTATGATTTTACCCGTTTCCATGAAATTCAATTTGGGGCATTTGGTCATCACCCCCGCCGCACCGTAGCCGCCTAGAGTTCGCTCTTTGCGGCCAACCGCAAGGGGCGACCTCTGCCGACTATCGCGCAGAAATCCCGCCGGAGATTGTCCGGCATTTTGAAAATAAAAATATGTTCACACACGCCAGCAGTTCGCGCGGCCATGACCGCCATCACAGTTCCGGCAACCTTCGCCCATTGGGCAATGAAGAATTACGCAGCCTTGCACCATCCATTTTCGCCGAACACGCCATGCTTGGCGTGAGCGAAAATTATTCATTCCTGCCCACTATTCACGCCGTTGACGGATTGCGGAATGCCGGCTGGAATCCGGTTTGGGTTTCCGAACAGACCGTGCGGCTCGACACCCGCAAAGGTTTTCAAAAGCACATGATCCGTTTTCAACGCGCCGATTTAATCGGCACCGCCGCCGAATATTGCCCGGAGATTTGTCTGGTGAATTCACATGACCGCAGCAGCGCCTACCAAATCCACGCCGGAATTTTCCGCATGATTTGCGGCAATGGTTTGATTATCGCCGACACGACTTTTGAGCGTGTCAGCATTCGCCACACTGGTTTTGAGCCGTCGCTGGTGGTTGATGCCAGCTTGAAAGTTTTGGATTCATTGCCGCAGTTGACCGACGCGGTTGAAAGTTTTCGCGCCCGCCGTTTGACGCCTACCGAATCTAAAGCTTTTGCCGAAAGTGCTATTCTGTTGCGCTATGATGATTTGCAGGCTGCCCCCGTCAGTCCGCAAAAACTTCTGGAGCCGCGCCGCGCGGAGGATTCGGCCAACAATCTTTGGACTACTTTTAATCGTGTGCAGGAAAATCTGATTCGGGGTGGATTGAAAGATTCTTCCCACCGCAAGATTGACGGCAATCGTTTCCCGCGCACGCGCGCCGTTGCCGGTCTTGATGAAAACGTGAGATTGAACAAGGCGCTTTTGCATTTGGCTGAGGCTTTGAAATTGCACGCGTTACCCAACTGAGGAGCATCCGCAGCGCAACGAGGTTGGAACCCGCCAGGGTTTCAGCCTCATTTGTTTTGATGTGGGGCAGCGACTTCCGCCCCACACCCCACCCGCCAAAGGCTGCGCCTCTGGACACCTCACACGTTGCACTGGGCTTTTACGCTGCGCGCCCTTTCCGATTGCGGAAAGGAAAGTGGCTTTTATTTAATGAAATTGAATCGTCGGCAGACTGCGATTTTCCTCACCGGGCTTCGCCGCTGGTTTCTCCGAAACCTGCTGAAAACCGCAGACTGCCTCCGCCAAAAAAAATGGCCTGACTCCGTCCGGTTCGGGATCGCTTCACTTCTCTGCGCTTCGCAACCGCGCCCGACCTTTGCCCGTCCGCTGGTTGCTTGCGCTTCGTTTCGTTCCGCGACGCCGAATCCGGCGGACACAGGCAGCAACGTGAATTAAGGCAAAAGCCACTGCCCCCAACCGGCTCATCAGGTGACGGCGTAAAATCTATTTCCCTTTTGCTTTAACATTTTCTCCTTTGCAACTGACGCACCAACTTCAATCGCTTGACGACCTGCTTGCCCAGGCCGCACATTACGCGGAATTCTGCGGAAAATAGAAAAAAACTCAAATTTGCTCTCGGCTGATGTTCTTGCTATCTATTTGCGCATGTCACTACCAAATCTCAACCATCAGCAGAACACAAAGACGATTCAGGATTTGGCAAACTTGTATGAAAAGGGCCACCTCAATCTTGAGCCGGGGTTTCAACGCCAATCGGTATGGAAGGAAAAGGACCGGGCCAAATTGATGGACAGCGTCATTCGGAATTACCCGCTTCCTGCCATTTTCCTATACTGTAACCGTCGCGACGGCGACGTGGTTTACGATGTCATTGACGGCAAGCAGCGTATTGAGTCATTCCTGATGTTTATGGGCCTCAAGCAGGGGCGTTACGAAACCAAAACCCAACTACCCGGTGAGGATGAAGTTCAATGGATCAGTTGGAACCAGCTTAAAAAATGGAAACAGCAGAGCATCGTCACCGGTTACAAGCTGCCGGTGATTGAGGTGGATGGCGAGTTTGGCGAAATTGTCGAAGTCTTCGTCCGTATCAATTCCACCGGGAAAGCGCTTACCGGCCAGGAAAAACGTCACGCCAAATATTACAAAAGCGCCTTCTTGAAAGAAGCCGCCCGTCTCGCCGGCAAATTTGAGCGATACTTCCTGGAGATGGGTGTCATGGGCGCGTCGCACATTAGCCGGATGAAGCATGTGGAATTGATTTGTGAGTTGATGCTTTCGATCCATAAAGGCGATCCCATCAATAAGAAGACGGCGCTCAACAAAATCATGGCGGATTCCGGGGTGGATATGCGGCAGGTCAATCGGGGCGCACGACTCACTATTTCGGCCCTGAATCGAGTTCGCCGGATGTTTCCGAAACTTAAAACCACCCGGTTTGTAAAGGTGACGGACTTTTACACGCTCACCACGCTAATTGCCAAGTTTGAGGAGGAAGGTTTGATTCTCGCTGATCGAAATCGTAACCGATTAGCCTGGGATATTCTCTCCGTATTTTCCAACAAGGTGGATGAATTGAGGGAAAAACTTAAAAAAGCGCAAAACCTCGGCACGGAACAGGACCTCTATCGACAATACCTGCTGACGGTCACGCAGGCGACCGATGAGGTGAATCAGCGCCGGTTGCGTGAATCCATCGTGCGCAGTTTATTGGAAAGTTTGTTTGCCAAAAAAGATGCCCAGCGCGGGTTCAGCGATGCCCAGCGCCGCATCTTGTGGAATACGTCGGCGGATTGCCGCTGCCAGAATCCTAAGTGCAGAAAACGCCTCGCATGGGAAGATTTCACGATTGACCACATTGACCCATACAGCAAGGGCGGCCGCAGTCGTCTGGAAAACGCCGCCTTGATGTGCCGCTCGTGCAACTCTTCGAAGGGGAAAAAATAGCCGCGAAAAAAACGCCAGTATTAAGGAGTTATGTATGCCAATATTTCCGAATTCAACGACTGATATAGCGACGGCAATTCTAACAGAACTGGATCACTTCCAGGCGAACTTCCAGCCAGCAGGCGGCGCATTGACCGGAGAGAGCCAATTCAAATTGAAGGATGAGCCATGTATCGGCTATGCAGTAACGCAAAAGCCAGACGGCACCATTGTCGAATTATTTCTCTGCCGCAATTCTGTGCCGTTCGACTACAAACCGTCACGACCCACGATTGACTACGGAAGCTACCTTTCGGACATGGGGCGTATTATCGCCAAAAAGCCCGGCGAGATGCACACCTTCACGGTTCGAGATAGGTTTAGGGCAGCAATCGAACAACACACCTTTGAACTAAAGGCCAAAAATGAGTTTCGCACCAAAAAAGACCAATGGCGCTGGGACGGAATCAATAATCAGATTGCGTGGATAGGTGGGCGGGTTGCCGTCCGGTCGCTCCGCAATTTCTTGGCCGGCGAAATAGAAGGCGCAGTGGCGCGGGCAGTTAGTTACTCGGTCCAACTTCCCGATCAGGCAATTCTTGACGAGGCTCAAGATGATGTTTTCCGTTTGCCGCTTACTGGGTTTATTCTCATTACCGGCGCCCCCGGAACAGGCAAAACGACGGTGTTGCTCAAAAGGTTGTCCCAAAAAACTAAAAAGGAATTTCTATCGGAGGCGGAACTTAAAGGAATTACCGACCAGATTTTCAACGACGGTGAAAATTGGATGTTGTTCACTCCAAGTGACCTTCTGAAAGTTTACCTCAAGGAAGCCATGGCCAAGGAATTACTCCCCGCCACGGATGAACATGTGAAAGTTTACCGGACGTTCCGGCTGGAAGTTTTAAGAGACAGTGGTTTTATCAAGGTTGGGCCACATGGCTTTTTCAAACTCGCACCACCTGACCAGCTTTCGTTGAAACGGGTTACAGGCCTGGAGCAATTGAGCCTAAATAAGGCTTTCACCGAGCACCTGACAAAATCCTATTCCCAGCTATTCAAAGATGCTCTGCAAAGTTTCAACAATGAAATCCGGGGGCCGCTTGGTCAACTTACGGATGCAAACCAAAAAGTCTTGGTAACGGCACTGGACATCATGGCTAAAGCGGGCACCGACCCGATTGACCTCCGCGAAGCCCAGAGCCGCGCCTTTAACTACCGGAAATTGAACGAAGACCTCAACACCATGGTGCAAACGGTTCGTGGTATTGGTGAGACGATAGATAAAATCGCGGAAATTAGCCCTTCGGCAATCTATGGCTACGTTGGCAGATGGCAGAGGGCAGCCGCATCGCTAAACACCGCACAGATAGACACGGCCGTATTTCCACAAATCCCACCACTCGTATCGAAATTGAAAAAAGAGATAAGAGACCTCAACGAAGCTCTAACGCTCTCTCGGCTCTTTCACCATACCGCCAAGGCTTATCAGGAATTTCGAGAGATTCCGGAAATCCAGTCCCGCTTTTTCGCAACAGGAACTGATAAACAAATTCGTGATCGCCACATTTCCGAGCCGGAGCAGGATGTATTACTATTTCACGCGCTCGAATTCACACGCCAGATTCGTGTTGAGATTCCAGGGGACATGACTGGCGTGCCAGACGAACTTCGATCCATGTTGTTGCGATTCCGGCTCATCGTTGCCGTGGATGAAGCAACAGATTTTTCGCCGCTTGAACTGGCATGTGTCGAACGCTTCGCGCTACCGCAAGGCGGGGTGACAATCTCCGGCGACCCAATGCAGCGCGTGACAGAAACTGGTTTGCGGGCTTGGGAAGACATGGATAGCATTTGCAGCGCATACCAACGCACGCAGCTCAATGTCAGTTATCGCCAGACTGAGCGGCTATTCAACATCGCCCGTGATCTATTTAAGAGCGCAAGCGGTCAGGAACCAAATTTCAAATCGGCATATCCCATCCGTTCCGAAGACCCGCCGGCGCTAAGTTTCAAGCCGAGCAAAGAAAAACCAGCCTCACAATGGCTGGTTGATCGAGTATGCGAAATTTTCAAACTTGGAAACAACCACTTGCCGACGACGGCTATTCTGGTTCCAACTCCAGCAGATGTTGAGCCATTAAAAGCAGAGTTGATGCCGCTATTCCACGAAAACGGACTCGAATTAGACGGGTCCCAAGGTGGTCAAAACCTTGGCGATTCAGCGCGGGTGCGAATTTTTCCGGTCGAGCACATCAAGGGCTTGGAATTTGAAGCGGTATTTTATATCGGCCTCGACCGAATGGCGGAGATTCACAAAGACCTGATTGAGAAATATGTTTACGTTGGATTAAGCCGGGCAAGAAGTTTTCTTGGCGTCACATACGACCGCCAATTTCCAGCGAAATTGCAATGTATTGAACATCATTTCATAAAGGACGGCACATGGGACAAACCGATTCCACCAGCCAACGAACCCTGATTTATTAACATCTTTCACAATGACCGCCCTAGTTTTCACGCCGTAAAGTTCGAGTGGGGACTTGGGCCAAGACACTTTGACAGGCCTTGATAAAAGAGGTCTGACGTGAGCGGTTTTGTTAAATAGGAAACATTTAGATTCGGCCCGGCACACTTTTTTGCCAAACCCTCCATTCCACTTATCGATAAGCATCCAGAAATGACCAGCACAGGATACTTAACCTGTCTCGCCGCCAGAAGCCCTAGCAAATCAAAACCACTCATTCCCAAATCCTCCTTTGTTGACCCGGGAAGCGTTGGCACATTGTCGTTGCGCAAGTCCGTTATGAGTAAGTCGGGGTCTGCTCTAACCAATTCCTGCCAGGCCTCATTGCGATTCCTGAATTTCAACAAAGTAACTTCCTTGAAATATTTGCGAATCATCGGTTCAACCAACTGCTGTAACCATTCCTCGTCATCAATAAAAATAATACGAGGATTGCTGAGGTGTTTTGTAGTTAGTTCGTTTTTCATTTAGTTAAATGCGCAGTCCATTCCATAGCCGCAATTTTAATCACTCATCGCCCCACCATTGCCGCTCGAAAAAATCCCGGTCAATTCGCACCGGCTCGATGCAACGGGGATCATCCGTTTTCGGGCTATTGACCAAATCACTGACTGGATAAATTTTCAACGCATCATCCGGCTCGCGTTCTAGCACCATTTTGTGCGATTCGCTGCGCGCATCGTCGTCTTTCAACCACCAGCCAAAATGACTTGGCGCGATGATGACCGGCATCCGGTCATGCAGCGGCGCAATCGCCGCGTTCGCCGCCCGCGTGATGATGGTAAATGAATCAATCGTTTCGCTTGGCGGTGCCTCGTCCAAATCAGTTTCGGCATTTTCCGGCGACGGCGGTTTGATCCAGCGTTCCCACAAACCGGCGAAGCAAAACGGCTCGCCGCTTTTCAACATCACCCGAAACGGTTGCCGCTTTCCCTCGCGTTCCTGCCATTCGTAAAAACTGTCGGCGGGAATCAGGCAGCGCCGGTGCTTGAACGCCTCGCGAAACGCATTCCGGCTGGGCAGCGTTTCCGACCGCGCATTGATGTGCGCGTTGCCTACGCTTTCGTCTTTCGCCCATGACGGAATCAAGCCCCACCGCATGAGCTTTATCGCCGGCTGGAGGCGTTCGTGGTAAATCACCGGCGCAAGCTGCGTCGGCGCGATGTTGTAGCGCGGCCCAAAGATTGGCGCTCGCGACATAATGACCGCGACGAGTTTGATCAACTCTGTAAAATCTTTTGCCGCCGTGTATCGTCCGCACATGGTAAAAATTACTGCGTTGATACGCGGACGAAGCCTTGCTTTGCCTGTCCAAAGTTGGAAAGCGGAATGGGAATCGTTTTCAAGGTTCCATCACCGGTGATATTTGTGTAAGTCTGCCAGGTTCCAGAAACTAGATTTGTTCTGAATTGAACGGCATGGGTGGAACCGGGGTGCGAAAGAAACTGAAATTGAAAATATGTCCCGGCAGTGTGCGGAATCAATAAATTGACATTCAAAGGCACGGTCAAAGCGTTTATCAAATTGGTTCCATTCATCGTGCCAAGGCCGGTGCAAAGGTCGTATCCGTTGGTTGCATAAAACAATTTTGGACTACTCACCCAACTGTTGCTACCCGATGTGACATCATGGAAACACGAAAGATAATTTGAGCCTGCCGATATGGCATAAAGGGCTGGATTGATGAAGCCGGCACTAGGCTGTCCGTTGGTCGTCAACTGCTGGTTGACCAGCGCCATGAATCCAGCCCACAACGGCGCGGCGGCACTCGTGCCGGCATTACCATCAAAGTCATTCGTGTTTTTGCCATTGTCATAAATTTCATAGATATTGTTTGCACAGGCTGCAACATCGGGAATATTTCTAAAACTGGCCGAGCCTCCTCTGCCCGTCATATTGCTGACGTTCGTCTGCCAGCTAGGAATCGTATAATAACTGCTGATACCGCCGCTGCTCGCACCAGAACTAGAGCCAAAGTAATCGCCAGAAGAATCCACTCCCCAATTCCACACCGCCTCCGAAGCCCAAGTAGCGCCTGCACCATTCATCGTCAACGTAGTTCCACCGACTTGTGTGATATATGGGTTGCTGGATGGCGCATTGGCTGTGTCCGAATTGGGGTTATCAACGCCATTTACTGAATTGGAACCAGTCGTAAAAGCGCCCCAGTCGCCAGATGCGTTGAAAAATGTTTGCCCGACTGCATCCATGCTCATGAAAATGGCGTCGGTAGTGTTGCTTGGCCCGTCCCAGCCCCAAGAACAACTCAAATTCAGAATGTTACTGTATGCCAGCATCGTGTTCAAAACGTCATTATGCTTTCCCACACCACCTGCCTCAAAGCAGACAATTCTGTCCAAACCAGGTGCCATGGCCATGGCCATTTCAATATCCAGTTCAACTTCACCCTCACCGCCGCTGGGAATACCAGCGTAGCCGTCTATCAAAACGGGTTCGATGATAATGTTCGTCCGCCCATTCCCCGCCAAATTCGCGTAATTAAAAATGTCGTTCGTGTAAAATGCACTAAATTCCATCAAACCGACGCTTTGTCCTGCACCGGTCAGTGTCGTTCCGGGCACATAGGCGTTGCGGAAGTCGTTGCCAAATATATCACCAGAACCGTCTGGAGCACTGCCTCGTTTGGAACTTGTATGAACTCCGTTATTTTTTTTCCATTTTGAAAGCGGCAGCGAAAAATCGCTCAAGCCTTCGATATCAACGATTGGCAACGCCACGTCCACCATCGGTTCGGTGTCCGGCGCAAAAAAATCGCGCGCTTCGGTCGGATGCCGGTATGTCCGCAGCGTAATGTGAAAAGCTTTTTCGACCGCCGCCACCGGCCCGGTGACATCCAGCAAAAGCCGGTTGCCATGCGTCACGACGATGGCTAGACCGTTTGACCGCGCAAAATTTTTGACCGCCTCGTAATCCTGCTCCGTCGGGCCAAAGCGCGCGGTCAATTCCTCCCGCGTTAGGTAATGGCGAAAGTTCGGGCTGGCCGGGTCGGAGACCTGCGCCACAAATTGTTCCAGACCCGCCAGATCGCGCAGTGGCAGTCCGATGGCCAGCCACAATTCATTCGTCGCCGCCATCCGGCCAATTGGCTGCAAATGTAACCGTGCTATCGCCTCTGGCACATGACCGGGCAATATCTGCTGTGCCTTGGCAGTTGGTATGGTGCAAACGCTGCCAGCAATCGCCAGAGTGACAATGAGGAGCAATTTTGTAATCACGACTTCGCCTTTGTATATCCGATAATAAACCGCCCATTTTCCCGTTCGTCCATCCCAAACCGCTTCAAAAGAGCGTGCCTTGAACCGTTTTCGCTGTCCCATCCTTGCCCCAAAGTTTGGCAATCATTTCCCGCTGCGGCGTGAACGGACATTTCGCCTTCGGCTGCTTTTGCGATTCGTCAATGTGCCTGAGCGCGAATTGCGCGCCAGTCATCAAAACGGTTTTGCCAAGCTGCTCATTCAACTTGTGCGCCACGTCATCCACCGCGCCCCAGCGTTCTTCATGCGTCCGCCCCCACAACGTCGGATGCGTGTCCAGACGTTCAAGGTTATACATCGCAATCCGAATCTGCCGCACCGGCAACCGCTGGCCGGCCATGATGCCACGAAACATTTGCTCCATCACCTCGTTGATGACGGAGTTTAGAAATTGCGGATGCTTGAAACGGTGGCTGGTGCCGACTTCGGTAAAATTGGTGAACCGGACGGCCACGCTAAATTCCCGCGCCTGCATTTTTTCCCGGCGCAACTGGCCGGTCAACCGCGTGGATTCACTTAACATAAAAGTCAGCGCGGCCTCGTAATCGTGTTCGTCCTGGGGGAGCGTCGTGCTGCTTGAAATTGTCGTCCGGTCTTTGATTTCCAGCACGAGCGGTTCATTCCATTGCCCGTTTGAAAACAGCCATAGCTGTTGCCCCCAAATTCCGAACTTCTGCTTGAGCAACATGGACGGCAGTTTTGCCACATGGCCGAACGTCAGCGCGCCGAGGGCGGCGAGCGAGCGTTGCCGGTTTTTGGCAATGCCGGACATTTCCTGCACCGGACGATCATTCAAAAAATCCTTTTCCCGACCGGACGGCACTTCGATAAACCCGACACCCTTTGCGGCATCCGTCGCGAGCTTGGAGAGCTTGGCCGAGTTTGCCAGTCCCGCCGTGACTGGCAACCGGACTTCTTTCAAAATCCGTTTGCGGATGCCTTGAACGTAATCCGTCGGCGTCGTGTTCCGCCAGACATGAGAATCCATCGTCGAGAAATCCAGAAAGCCCTCGTCAATGGAATACGGCACCAGTGTCGGCGCGTATTGTTCCAGAATCAAAAACATCTGGCGCGACAACTCGCGGTAGGCGTCATAATGCGGGCGGCACAAAACCCCGGACGGACAAAGCCGCTTGGCCTCGAAACAGGCCGTGCCGGTTTTGATGCCGTATTTTTTCGCCTGCCGATTGGCGGCTATCACAATGCCGTCGCCCCGTCTGCCCCCACCGACCCACACAGGACGCCCTTCCAGTTTTGGATCGAGCGCGATTTCGCAACTGGCGAAGAAGGAATCTCCGTCAATGTGCAAAATGCGGTTGTTGCGGGCGCTCATCGGCAGCAGACACGCTACCGCATCGTCCGCCGCCGTCCATTCCGAGTTGTTCACAGGGCGAGTTTGCCAAACTCGCATGGACATTTGCTGTCCCACCCTCAACGGGCTTGGGACTGTTCACCAGATTGCTGAACGGATAAACTCACACCCATGAAACTCCAGGCATACGTCTTCTGCGGCTGTTACGAACATGGCCGGGTCAAACGCCCGCCGCCCGACCCTGAAATCGTTGACGTGTCCACCAATGGCGACGTTGGTTGTCATCAACCCACGCCAGCCCAATACCAGGCATTTCTGAAGTGGCGCTACCGTGCCTGCCATCATCGGGATGGCTTGATCACGGGCGGTCTGCTTGGCCACCGCTTGCCAGTCGAGGTCATGCACAAGGCCATGCTTCCCCACCGCCGCACCTTCCCGATCTTCGTCCGCAAGGTGCTCGGCTGCAAACCGCAAACCCGATTCTCCCCTCTCACGCTCAAACAAGTCGAACAACTTCAAATCGAACTTGTTCGCATGAAAAAATTTCACCTTTCCGACCGCAAGCGCGAAAACGAGTTGCGATACTATCGTGGTCAGATGCGACAACTCGTCCGAGCCGCTCTTAAATTTCAACAGCCCATCGCAATGTAATTCAGTCAAACCTGTCTGCCCGCCGTGACCAACGCGCGGTTTGCTGCGCTCCACGGGCTGCCCGTCGCCCCGTATCCCTCTCGACGACGCCCGTTCCACTCCGCAAACCGCGCGCTCGTCACGAGCGGGAATGGAATTTGGCCGCAACAGCGGCGGGCTTCCGTCTGCGGCTCGGCGGCGGCGTTGCGCTCCGACTCCGTTCCAGTCGTCTCTCCGCCTGCGCTTCACTTCTTCCGCTCGCCGACCGCAGACCGAAGCCGTTTAAGAAAGATTTGACCACGCTTTTACATTGAGTAAATTAACTCAACGTATTGAGTAAATTGTATGACACGCCAAACGCTCTATGACGAACTGATGAAACGGCTCAAGGAAAAGCGCCGCTTCTTGCAAGTGCTGGCCGGCCCTCGTCAGGTCGGTAAAACCACTTTGGTCAGACAGGTCATCAAGGCATCGAAGTTGCCAGCGCATTACGCCTCCGCCGATGAACCGTCAATGCGTGACCGCACTTGGATTGAGCAGCAATGGGACGCGGCGCGATTGATGACGCGCGACAGCAAAACTGGCGCATTACTGGTGCTGGACGAAGTGCAAAAAGTTTCTGACTGGTCAACCGTGGTAAAATTACTGTGGGACGCGGACACGCACGCGGACTTGCCGCTAAAAGTCGTTCTGCTCGGTTCTGCGCCATTGCTCATTCAGCGCGGCTTAACCGAAAGCCTTGCCGGACGTTTCGAGGTGATTCCCGTGCCGCATTGGTCGTTCGCGGAAATGCGGGAAGCATTCGGCTGGAATCTTGAACAATACATTTTCTACGGCGCATATCCCGGCTCTGCCGACCTGATCCCTGAACCGGAACGCTGGCGGCGTTACGTTGCGGATTCCCTCATTGAAACCACGATCTCGCGCGATATTCTCCTGTTAAACCGTGTGGACAAGCCCGCGCTGTTAAGACAATTGTTCCATCTTGGTTGCGCCTATTCCGGCCAGATTCTTTCCTACCAGAAAATGCTTGGCCAACTTACGGACGCGGGCAACACCGTCACGCTCGCGCACTACTTGGAATTGCTCCAAGGGGCGGGCATGGTCGCGGGTCTTTCAAAATATGCCCACGGACTTGTTCGCCAACGCGGTTCGAGTCCCAAATTGCAAGTGCTTAACACGGCCTTGATGACCGCGCAAGATAACCGGACAGCGACGGAAGCCCGTCAGGATGGCAATTATTGGGGGCGGTTGGTTGAATCCTGCGTTGGCGCGCATCTGCTCAACACCAGCTTCGGCACGAATATCGAACTGACGTATTGGCGGGAACGGAATCAGGAAGTGGATTTTGTTCTGCGCCAAGGCAAAACGACCGTTGCCATCGAAGTGAAAAGCGGACGCCGTGCTGAATCGCTGCCGGGAATGGAGGCATTTGCCGCGCACTTCAAACCGAAGCGCAAATTGCTCGTGGGCGGACAGGGAATTGAGTTAGCTGAATTTCTCACGAAACCGGCCAGTTATTGGGTGCAATAACCTTTTCGCGCGTCCGGCAAAAAGCCATAAAACCCTAACTTTCCAAGCGCTGGTGGTTTGATAACATCCGACAAACGAAACAAGCCCCCAGCCAGAGCGACATGAGCAAAAATTTGCCAGACAGCGCAGACTCGGTCGCCGGAGATGTTGTTGAAAAACTCCGGCGTTCACGGAAGCGTTTGCTCGACCTTACGCTTCGCAATCGGCTCCTGAATTTTCGCCCCGGCAATCCCAATTATCAGGACGACCAAAAAGCACACAAGCATCTGGTATTGGATGGGCAAATTGAATTTCTCTGGCAATACCTTTTCCAACAGGAAAAGCAAATTGAAGTTGCCTGTCTGACTAACAATCAAAGGGAAAACATTGCAGAAGAATTAAATTTGCAATCTGGCGCTGAATCAAGTTCCAATCCTGAAGATGGTCTTTCACTTGGCAAAATCGGCCAGGAGGAATGGGAAAATGTCCGTGATTCAATTCGCGGCATGGCGCAGTTTCGCCAAAAGGGAAATCTGCTTTCAAAACTTCCGAGTGAAGCATTTCGCAAACGCCTCACGAAAATCAGGAACGAGCAAAACACACTTGCAAACTCCACTGGCGACAGTGCCTTGTTTATCGCCATTGGATTTCTCGAATGGTGCGAAGCTCCACCCCATCCAAAAGCGGACGAACCGCTTTTCGCCCCGCTGATTTTGGTGCATGTGAATCTCGACCAACGGCGGACCGAAGGCGGCGGCGAGCGAGAATTTCTGCTTCAAATGGATGCCGACGAGCCACAAGGAAACCCTTGTCTCGCAGAAAACCTTCGTCAGGATTTCGGGATTGACCTGCCAGATTTTGACCCTGATGAGGATAAAACTGCGGACGATTACTTTTCTCGCGTCGGACGTGCGCTGAAAACAAAGCATAATTGGAAAATCCATCCGACCATCGCCCTCGGTTTCTTCAATTTTGCCCGCTACCGGCTTTGGCTTGACCTAAATCCGAGCGCATGGCCGGATGGAAAATCCCCGACAGACCATCCCATTGTCAGCGCAATTCTTAACGGCGATCCATTGCCGCAAGAAAACGGCATTCCAAATGAAGAAGAGGTATCGAACCACCAAGAATCCACAGACTTGCCGATTGTGATGGATTCCGACAGCACACAGTATGCGGCGTTACTGGCGGGACAAAAAGGCGTTTCGGTGGTGATTCAAGGGCCGCCGGGTTCGGGCAAGTCACAAACGATCACCAATCTGATTGCGGTAGCGTTGGCGGCGGGCAAGAAGGTTCTGTTCGTCGCTCAAAAACTCCCCGCGCTCCAAGTTGTTCAACGTCGTTTGGAATCGGTGGAACTTGCCCCGTTCTGCCTGCCGCTGTTCAGCGATAAAGCTCGCGTCACGGAAATGCACAAGCATTTCGCCACGAGCGCGCGGTTGCGCGAAAATTCAGATTGGCGGCGCACCCTCAATAATCCTGTCGTAGCCCAGGCAAAAAAATTAAACGAGCACGCTGCGCGCCTTCGCGATCAACCGGCGGGTTTCAATCAGAGTGCTTGTTCGCTGATTCAAAGAGCCACGGCGTTGCATTTGATGCTCCGGGAAGTTTGGGGCAACGAATGGAATGACGAGCTTCTGACTGTTTCAGTCCTTGATACTGAAGCATCGCCCGATTGGATTGAGAAACGCGAGCAAACGCTTCACCAGTGGCATCGCCTCAAGGCTGAAGTCGGCAACTTCTGGTCCAACTGGACGCCGCTGAAACTTGGGCCGATGGACATACAACAAATCGAGGCTGTTATCCGCCAACAAGAACAAGCCGCAGTAATTTTAGCGGAAGAACTCACGCTGCTGCCGGAGGAATTTCACAACCTGACGGTTGCAAAGGCGGAACAACTCGCGGCTCAAATGAACAACAGCCGCTTTACCGTTTTGAAGGACGTTCTGCCGAACCTGTTGGCGTTTCTTTGGCAGTCGCCGGAAAATACAACCGCCGTCGCAAGATTGGAACGCGACTTGGAAGAATTTAACCGGCAAATGGCAAAGGCGCAAAAGCATCTTCGCATCACCGACGCCAATCAGAATTATGTCGCTGCCCGCGCCACCGACGCGCTTAACGCGGTCGCGCCTGTCATTAGTCCTCGCAGTTCTCTTTCTTCCGCCAAAACATCTATTGACGACCTAACCGACATTTTGCGCTGGGCAGAGGATCTTTCGGCGTATGCAAACCTGAACGCGACGGGGATCGGCGCGCTCTGGCACGCCGGGCAGCAATCATCAGAACAAGCCGAGATTTCTTGGAAGCACGTTGAACTGCTGGCAAATCACCGCGCGAATCCTGATTTACAAATTCCGACTGGCATCAAACTTCTGCTCGCATTGCATTCGATCAAAGATGCTGCCACACAAACTGAGTCGCGTGCGCTTGCTCAATGCCTTTTGCTTTACCATGCCAGCGTTGCGCGGCTGAAATCCCGCGTCACTGATTCAGCCCGCTTTCAAAAGGAAATCGTCGCAACTAAATTAGATGAATCGGTTCGCTGTCTTTTCCAACATTCACTCGGCGCGGTTCAACTCTGCGACCTGCCAGAACTTGAAAATGGCATCTCAAACCTCGCAAGTTTGGTTCGTGACGTTGACGGCAAAACACCAATTGGATTTTCTGCTGCCGTTTTCGGCGGCGATGCGCTCACGATTGGCAACTTGCAAAATCTCGCCATGCTCGCGGATGTTCCAACTGCGCAACTTCAAATTCCGGCGAATGGAACGGAAACCATCCTCTTGCGGCTTGTTGGAAATGCGAATCCCATATCGGCGCTGCAAAAATTGGACGCAGCCGCAAACGCCTACCAAAGTTGTTATCAGGAATTATGCGGTTGGTTTCCAGAAATTAACATCGGCCAACCCGCCGAAGCCGAATTTCTGACCTCGCAACGCGAGGCTGTCCAAATCATCCGTAAGCTTGGGCTTCAAAATCAGTCGTTGGAATCTGTTTTGCAGCTTGCGGAAAAAATTGAAAAAATACGCAAGGCGGTTCAAGCCGCGCTCGACGTTTTTCAGAGTCACTTTGAGCCGTGGCCGCTGCTTCCTCCAGAAAATCTTGATCAAATTCATCAGGGCAAGAAGTTGTTTTATCTTTTGATTAACCGTCCGCAAGCACCCGCAGAACTTTCTGTCGAAGCTCTCTGTCTCCAAGCAAACGCGGACATTGTTTCAGCGGCTTCTGCCGAAAGCCGGGAACTTCAACTTTTTCGAGAACGGAACTCTGAACGAGTCACGTTTCGAGATTTGCCGGATGTGGAAATAATCACCGTCCAGAGACGCGAGCTGCGCTCGCTCGCTGGTATTTGGTGGCGTTGGTTCTCCGGTCGCTACCACAAGGCTCGCAAAAAGACGCGCTCATTTCTCAATCCACCGTTTCCAACTGATGAAGGCACACTAACAATTCTCGACGAGCTTGAGGCGCATGAGCGTCGTCGGATTGCTTTTTTGGGTTCGCCAGCGGGAACTCTCATGGGCGGCTTATTTCGCGGCATTGAAACCAAATGGCAGACGATTGATCCAACGCTTGCGTGGATTGAGCAATTGAAATCGGCGACGCAATCGAGTGAGGTAACTTCATTTGTCCAATCATCCATCCGCGATGCTGAAAAACTTCGGAATGGTGTCAAGGCGATTGAAATTCTGGCGCAACTCGTCGAACAAAACCGGCAGGAGTTGTCCGGCATTGTTCCGTTGTCATTATTAGCTGGCGAGCCACAGGCAGTTAAACTTCAAGAGCTTTGCGGCGTTTTGAGTCGAACCGAGACGATGGTGAAGGCATTGGCAGACCGGATTCAGGCACAGGTTAAAGTTCAACCGCGCGCAACATTCGCAGAACTTGCCGGACGTATCGGCCAGCTTGATAAACTTCAACAATTGACCCTGGCGCTCCGCCAACACTCCGGCATTGCTGATCCAGTTGCGGCGGCGAGCTTGCGCACTGGCGCTCTTGGTGAAGACGCAGTTTGGCTTGCCGAATTGGAAAAGCATAATGTCACCCGAAAGCTTGTTGACGCCATTATCGGCAGGAAATTGGAATTGGAAAAACATTTGCCGCTGATTCACGCCGCCAAAAGCTTCAGCCAGCAAATTGCCCGGCTGAATGAGGTTTTCCTAAAACAAAAAACAGCAGCTTGGATTTCGGGCGATGTCAGCACCGTAGAATTGGGAAGCAAGATGGCGTTGCTCATTCAAACAATCGGCTCATTTCGCACCCAAGCGACTGAATGGACATTCGACAACCATCTGAACATTCTCGAAATACGCGAGTCGCTTGACGACGCGCATGAAATTGAAGCTGCAACCAAATCGTTCGTGAAATGGAGGGACATTCTCCAAGAAGAACCTTCGCTGATTTCGGCTGAACAGATTACCACGACTCTCGATTGGCTTGACGCACTGCGTCAGCACGGAGTTGCCGGCGGTCTGCTGCACTGGATTCTTGCCGGTGAAACGGATAATCGTTTGCACTGGTGGCAAGAATTGGTTTCCCGCGCAAAAGACCTTCGGGGTCGTGTTCGCAAACTGCAAGATAGTTTTGCGCTGCCGCTCCATGAAACTCAATCAACGATGACTTTGGTTGCGTGGTCGTCACAAACTGCCGACCGCAACGCAAGGATGACGAGCGCCCTTGAAATTGTTGAATCGCACAGCCAATCAAACGATTTCACCATTTACGATCTCGCACAAGCCACTGCCGGTTTGCGCCGTGCCCTTGAATTAGAAATCGCTTTGCAGGGTTGGAAAGAGCGGCTTGGCACTGACGCTACGCAACTGGAAGTCGCCCGGATTCAAAATCACCGCCAGTGGGCTGCCATTGCGCGCGGTCTAGCTCCCGCAATGGGCGATTGGCTGGCCGGCGCGGACACTACTTCGCGCTGTGAAATTTTGCTAGGCATTGAGTCGAGGCTCGTCGCGCTGAAAAAAGCCATCAAAAAGACGCAAGAATCTCTTGGATTTTTTGGGCGCGTGTCTGGTGAAGGCCCATTCTCCATTATTTCAACGAGCGGCACGCCGCGCGAAGTTGAAAAACATTGTCAGGTGTTTGTAGAAAAAATTTCCCTGCTGCCAAATTATGCCGCGCTTCTGCGCGAACAGGAAACCGCGAAAAACCTCGGACTCGCCAACCTTATCAAGCACGCCGAAAACTCGAAAATTTCCACAAATGTTTTGATAGACACGTTTCACGGCGCGGTCGCTTACCAGCAGGCAAAATCAATCTGGGAATCCGATGACGACCTGCGTTATTTCCAGTCCAACGAACACGAGCGGCTGCGCAAAAAATTCCAAGACGATGACGAGAACCAACTGAAAACAAATCGCCGATTCATCAAGATGCGAGTGGGAAACGGAGATGTAACCGAAGGCTTAAAAGGTAAAACGGCCAGCGAACACACAGAGTTTGCGCTGCTACGGCATGAGATGAGCAAACAGCGCCGCCATTTACCGATTCGCAAGCTGGTGCATCGTGCGGGGCGGGCGATGCAAGATTTGTGTCCGTGCTGGATGATGACACCGTTGGCAGTTGCCCAATTTCTTGCTCCCGAAGCAATCAGTTTTGATTTGGTCATCATGGACGAGGCTTCTCAAATCAATCCCGAAGATGCTTGGGGCGCAATTGCACGCGGCGACCAGCTTATTATTGTCGGCGATCAAAAACAAATGCCGCCAAGCGACTTCTTTTCGTCGGCCTTGGAAGAGGACGAGTCGCCAGACGAAGAAGATGAAATTGACGGCGGGAAATCTGAAAGCATTTTGGACGCATCGGTTGCTTCCCTGCTCACTTCCCAACTGAAATGGCATTATCGCAGTCGGCATGAAACACTCATTGCTCCGGCAAATTGCTTTTCATACGACAACACCCTGGTTCTTTTTCCTCACCCCGACCGCAAACATCCTGAACTCGGTGTTCGCCATCAATTCGTTGCCGATGCCGTGACAACCATTGGCAAGGTGACAAATGCCTTGGAAGCAAATGCAGTTGCGTTGCGCGTTCGCGAACTTGTCCTGCGCGAATATGCAAAGCCGCCAATGGATCGCCTGACCATCGGTGTTGTCACAATGAACCAACACCAGATGGAATGCGTGAACGGCCTCATTACAAAAATGAAGGAAGAAGATTCCCGCTTCAACTTCGCCTGCGAGTTCTTTGAAAGCCGGGATCAGGAGGAACCGCTTTTTGTCCGTAACCTAGAAAACATTCAGGGCGATGAGCGGGACATTATGATTCTATCCTGCACCTATGGTCCGCATACGCCGGGTGGGACACCGACTCAACGATTCGGCCCGATAGCTCGTGAAGGTGGCGAACGCCGATTCAATGTTCTCATTACAAGGGCCAAATGGCGGATGGAAGTTTTCTCGTCCATTCGGAGCGATCAAATTCTTTTTGATGGCAAGAAGCAAGGCGTCCGTGATTTTCATCTGTTTCTAAAATACGCCGAGAGCGGCGTTCTGGTTGACCAAGGTGAGGCAACCGGCAAACAGTGCGACTCTCCTTTTGAAATTCAAGTTGAGGCGGTTCTTCAAAGGGCTGGGTTTCAAACCGAACGTCAAATTGGCGTGGCTGGCTACTTCATTGACCTGGCTGTGAAGACCCCGCAAAACCCCGGCCGTTTTGCGTTGGGAATTGAATGCGATGGAAAAACATATCATTCAAGTCGCGCAGCGCGAGACCGCGACAGACTTCGTGAAAAAGTTCTCATGGAACGCGGCTGGAAACTTTATCGGATTTGGTCAACGGATTGGTTCGTTAATCCACAACTGGCAAAAGCGAAGTTGATTGACGCAGTGAACGCGGCGTGCAGGTAGTTTTTATTTACGACCAAAAATATGAAGGCCAACTCATGAGAACGACCACGTTCAACTGTCCAGGCTGCCAGCAAAGAATTGAAGCTCCAGCAGAGATAGCGGGGCAAACTGTGGCTTGCCCCACCTGCGGACAAAGTTTCACCGCACCGCCAGCGGAAATTTTAGGAATACGATCATTTGACCTTAACATTGAAGAAGTCCTCGAAAATTGGGAAGTCGAACATGCGCTTCGAGAAATTATTGCCAATGCGCTCGATGAACAGGTGATCTCCAATACCGCTGAAATTGAAATCACCAAAGACGAACAAAGTGACTGGCACATTCGTGATTATGGGCGCGGCCTTCAAATTGAACATTTCACGCTTAATGAAAACAAAGAAAAACTGGACGCTCCATCAGGTGTGATTGGCAAGTTTGGCGTTGGTTTGAAGGATGCTCTTGCCACATTTCACCGCAGAGGTGTTGGCGTTCTTATTCGTTCAGATTTTGGCACCTATCGGCTCAAGCAGGAACACAAAACCGGCTTCGATAACATCATAACCCTGCACATCGAATACGACGACACCCCGAACGAGATTGTCGGCACAGAATTTATCTTGAGCAGAATTACTGACGCCGATATGGCGAAAGCCAAGTCATTATTTCTGAAGTTTGCCGGAGAACAAATATATGAGTCTAACAGCTACGGCCAGATTCTTTGCCGGAAGGGAGAAGCCGCCCGTGTTTATATTTTGGGTGTTCTTGCCAGCGAAGAGCCAAATTTCCTGTTCTCTTACAACATCACCAGCCTGACAGACACAATGAGAAAAAAGCTCAATCGCGAACGATTGAACGTGGGCAGGGCAACATACGCGGATCGAGTCAAAGCAATCCTCAAGAATGCAAAAAACAAGACAGTTGAAACATTGCTTGTAGAACAGATCGAAAAACGCGCGACGGGCGAACAGTCAGACGAAATGGCATGGATTGAGATTAGCCAGATGGCACTCAATCTCATGCACGAGCAAAAGAAGGTCGCCTATTTCACAGAGGAAGAACTTCAATCTAGTCCGAATGTTTCAGACAGTGCTAGGTCGGATGGTTATCAAGTGGTTGTAATCACTGACCAGCAAAAAACGAAGCTGGAAACGCAAGTCCTAACGGGCGGACCGCAGGTTCGCACAATGCAAAATTATGTCCAAGAGTATAACGCCAGTTTTGAATATAAATTTGTTGAACTTGCTCAACTTACGAACGAAGAACGCCGAATTTATGATTTCACACCAAAAATTCTCTCCTTGATTGGGCTGGCCAATGACCGAATCCCAAAAATTCACATTTCCGAAACGATGCGTGTTACAACTGATACTACAGAAGGGGTTTGGGATTCATCCATTCAAGCAATAGTTATCAAGCGCACCAAATTGTCATCTTTGGTTGGCTATGCCGCGACCCTTTTACATGAAGCGGGACATGCCACTACTGGCACGGTGGACGCCACACGAGAGTTTGAGCGCGTGCTCACCGACTATTTAGGAAAGACCACAGTGGTGGCATTAAATCGGTGAGCGCCAAACCAATTCAGAACTATGGATATATCATTTAATTGCAGCAGTTGTGGCACACATATCTTGATTGATGAGGCGGGCGCGGGAATGTCTGTTCAATGCCCAAAATGCAATCAATCATTGACCGTGCCTACGGCAAGCGCGGGGGATTTACCCGCTATCCCTGTTCCGTCATCGCCAGTTGCCCCAAATTGCATTTACACACTTTTTCGAGGACGCGGCCCGTCAAAATTAACTCAAATCATCGGCGCAAAATATTTCTATCGCACGCCAAGTCAAACGGTGGAAGGCCCGTTCAACAAGCTCGAAATGCGCGGTTTGATGCGGAAGAAAGTCGTCGAGCCGGAGACAATGGTTTTGTGTCCGGCCACGCAACAATGGTATCCATGCGAACGCTTCCCAGAGCTTCCAAAGCCTGCCTACAACAAATTGCTGCACTTTGAAAAGGACTCAAGATTCTCAATGTTGATTCAGGAAATACCTCGCAAGATTGTTGAGCATATCGGCGATAAATTTAGCGAAGCACAATTTGGCGACAGCCTGTCAAAGGAACCTTTCAGCGACGATATTGGCGACAAAATTAGCGAAGTGAAATTTGCATCATGGTTGGTCGGGCGTATAAAAGAATGCGGTTATCAATGTCCTGACTGGGACGAGGGAACAATTAATGATCTCGTTTATGAGGACAGGATAAGAATTATCTTGAGAACAAATAGACAGACGTGGATCGGTTATCTCAAATATCGCGGAATGGGAGGTTCTGTGATTACAAACAAGCCTGTCCTTATCGGGTTTTGAATTTCAAAGAAATGTCTGGAAATCCAGTAGTTTTCCATAGCCGTCCATGTCGAAATAATTTTTGGTAGCAGACGTTTTCTTTACCTCTCTACAAGTAGTGTTGGTTTCCAGCGTCAGGCAAGGTCTTTTCAAATATCCGGCAAGCAAAAGAAGTCTCGTGTTGACCTTTGAATCAGGTTTGTGGTGGAACTTGGCTGCTCGGCGGCAACGTGCCGCCACGAGGCGGTTGTTCAGCGAATGACGAGACACCCGCGCGGCTCGCTCACATGGAGCGAACCGCCGGAATTTTCCCCGGCCAGCAAAAATTCGGTGACCGCATCACCGATTAGCTTTTCAATCGCATCCCGCATCGGACGCGCGCCGAGTTTGGGATGAAAACCACGGCGCACCAAAAACGGCAGCACGGATTCAGTCGGCGTCAACGCGTGGCCTTTGTCCTGCAAAAATTTCAATTCGTTAGCCAGCAGCAAGCTGGCGATTTCAAGCTGGTTGTCGTAGCTCAAGCGGTTGAAAACCAATTTCTCGGTGATGCGTGCAAACATTTCAGGGCGCAATGTTTGTTGCGCTCGCGTAAGAACGTGACGCTCCATCGTGGCCTGGGTGGAATGTTGAATGTGCAAAATTTCAGCCGCACCAATGTTTGAAGTCAGCACAATATAGTGCTTTGAGAAATCCAGCGTGTCGCCGCTGGCCATCGTCACCCGCGCCGCGTCCAGGATTTGCAGGAACACATCCAGCACGCGTGGATGCGCCTTTTCAATTTCATCAAATAGCAAAGTGCCGCATGGCGATTTGTCATAGGCCATTCCCAAAGTGCCGCGTTCGCCCAGCCGCGCGCCGAGCAGCAGGCCGAGCGATTCTTGCGTTTGGTATTCGCTCATGTCGAAGCGGACAAGTTTGTCCGCTCCAAAAAGAAATTCCGTGAACGCCAGCGTGATCTCCGTTTTGCCGACACCCGTCGGGCCGAGAAACATAAAGCTGCCGCGCGGACGGGTTGGCTTGGTCAATCCAAGCTCGCCCCGTTGCAGCACGGAAACCACGCGCGGTATGACATGAGCCTGCCCGCGAATGCGCTGGCTTAAACTTTTTTCAAGCCCTTGCAGCTTCAAATGAAGTGCCGAATCGGAGTTTTTCTTTGTGTCCATTGTGTTTTCCATGTCCCAACCCTGCCAAAACGCCGGGAAAATGTTGTGATGATTTCATCACAACCTGACATGGCAAAAGAGAGTAAAAAGTAGCGTATGAAAATTATATTGCAGACCAAACTGGCGGGATTCACTCCCATACTGGCACAAACCACGGGCAGCCTTTCATCGGGCGCTTCATCGGCGTTGGGCATTGTGATGCTCATCGGATTCATCTTCGGAACCATCTGCGTTGTTGGCGGCGGGTTCGCCATTCGGCGTGGCGACGCCGACACCGGAAAACTTTCCATCATCGGCGGCCTCATCATCGCGGGCGCGCCGGTCATCGTGAAAGCGTTGTTCACCGCCTTTGGCATTGGTGCTTCAACCGTTGACGTAGGAACTTTCCAATGAAAGACGGAATGCGATTCACGGAAACGAACAGTTCCGACGATTCCAAAGGCCGGACATGGGGCTTGGAAGGCGAATTGTTCTGGTTCGTTGTCGGCGGCGGGTTCGCCTTCGTGATGATTCTGCTGCTGTGTTTCAGCGCATTGAAAATGAGCATTTTCACTTCGCTGATTTTGGCGGCGGTGCCGCTGACGCTCTGCCTCATTTACGTCTTCGTGTTTCGTCAGGGAAAACCAGCGGGCTACGACATTGACTGCCTCGACTACTGGTTAAAAGGCTCCGGCTTCACCCCGGATTTACAAAAGCAACCCAAGCATCCGCTGGCTCAAAATTAAATCTGATGAAAACACTCGATCAGGCGCTTACTGATAATCGCAAATCACTTCATCGCTGCTTTGTTCATGATGACAGCAATCCCCTCATCCAAGAACTGCTGTATTGCAGCCTTATGTTTCTCGCGGAGGCAACTAAAGCCGCCTGTGGCTGTCGGCCACAATCTTCAAGCAAATTAGCCCTTGAACTGATTGCGAAACGACCCATGCGACTCCGGCTTTATCGAAGCGGAAAAAAAACGAGTCTGCCAACAATTTCACCGCCCACCACGCGCAATCATGTTTGAAGAATCGCCAAACGGACACTTCATCAACGACCTGATCGTTTTCAATTCGTTGAACGCGGGCGGCTACGTCTCGAAGGGGTTCATCTTCGAGCCGCCCGACATGATTAACGCCCAGGTGTCGGAGTTGAATGAATTCCAAGACCAGCTCTCGTTATTGATGCAGTCAATTACCGAAAATCAACGGCTGCAAATCCAATACTATTGCGATTCTGATTATCGGCACGAACTGTTGCGCTATAATGCCGAGACTCAAAAGGCGACCAACGTCTGGACACGTCGTTCGCGCAACGAACGCTTTGAACGGTATTGGCGGCTGATGACCGAACGCCGTTTGCGGCGGCAACGGCTCGTTTTTTATCTTTCACGAAAAATCGAAACGTCGTCCAAAGGCATCAAATCCGCCGCCGCCCTCACGGAATACTACAACCAGATTTTGGGACAATTCCGCTCGGAGTTCGAGCATACGCACGAAATGTTGACGGAAATTTTCGCCGGACAGGGCGCACGGATTATTCCGATGAAGGACGCCGACCATTTCCGGCACTACAAAACATTTTTGAATCCGTCATTGGCCGAACGGTTCGACTACGACCCGATTGACGGTTTTGACCCGCAACTTTCCATTCAGGAAAATTGCTGGCACAGCGAGGGCGCGGGACAGGCTGACTTCGGTTTCTTCATGGATGGCCGTTACCATTCCATCATCGCCTTGTCGCGCTGGCCGAAGATGACTTACCCAGGAATCATCCATCGGCTCACCAGCTTGCGGTTGCTCGACTACACCATCACGGTGAATCTCGACCCGCTCTCCGTCCGCAAGGAAATCAACAAAGAAGAAAAGGAACACGACCGCATTGCCGGCGATTATGCCAGCGAGAAAAAACTTTCGCTCCTGACCGTGATGGACAAGAAGCAAAAGAAAATCGCCGCGCTGATGCAGGGGCATACGATTCCATTCAAAGTCTTATTTGCAATTCGGACTTGGGACAAGAGCAAGGAAGGGTTGATTGCCAAAACGACCGCCATCAAGAACGCCATCAATTCGATGAATTCGGCGCAGTATGCGGAAAGCACGCTGCCCAGCACTTCCAAGAAATTGTTTTACCAGACATGGCCGGGCTGGACGTGGAGCAAATATAACGCGCGAAAACTTTACGGCGAGAACCGTTACATCGCCGATATGCTGCCGGTTGCTTCCACGTTCACCGGCCACCTTGATACAGCAGAAGCGATATACGAAGGCCCGAACCAAAATCTGGTCGGCATCAAAACTTTTTCCGGTTCGGCTGGCAATCAATCGCCGCAACACGCGGTGTTGCTGGGCATGAGCGGCACGGGCAAGTCCGTGACCGTTTGCGACCTGCTTTCGCAGACGGAAAATTATTACGCTTATACCGTCATCATTGAAGAAGGATTGTCCTACGGAATCTACACGCAGACGGTTGAACCGGACGCCAAGCCGATTGTGATTCAGCCGGACGGCGACATCACCATCAATTACCTCGACACCAAGGGACTGCCGCTGACACCGGATCATCTGTCGTCGGCCACGGCACTCGTCGCGCGCATGGTCGGCTTGAGCCAGAGCGAGGACAAACAAATGCTCCGTCAGGCGCAAATCGCCAAATACGTCAATCTGCTTTACGAGGATGTCTTTCAAGATTGGACGCGCAAAAATGAAAATCAAATGATGGATGTTGCGCGCCGTGCGTGTGCGCTGGCGCATTATCGCAAAGAAAAAATGCCACCGGGCGCGACAATGCTGGAAGCGTTCGCCGACTTCCGCGACTGGCTGAAATCAAACGAAGATGAAGCGCAGAGTTTCGAGCAGCAATTGGCCGAAGGCGAAGTGCTGAAATTTCTGAAAGACCCGAACACGGTCAAAGACGTTCGCAACATCGCCTTTTCTCACTTCAAAACCGACGAGTATCCAACGCACCGGATGTTGCAGGAGTTGATGTCACTGGACGCGAGCGGCGCGGAACGCGACCAGATTATTGAAATCTCCACGCTGCTTTTACCGTGGTGCCGGGATGGCAACTACGGCGCATTGTTCGACGGCGCGAGCAACCTTTCGCTCACAGGCAAGATTGCCCATTTTGAATTGGGCTACATCCCTGATTCGGCGAAGGAATTGCGCGCCGCCGCCGGTTTCCTTATCACGAACTACACTCGCAAACACATCATCACGCTGCCGCGCGCCGTGCGGAAACGGAATGTCTATGAAGAAGTCGCCCGCTTCCTCGACATTCCGGGCGGTGAGGAAATCGTGAAGGAGAGTTACGCGCAGCTTCGCAAGTTCAATTGCTGGAACATTTCTATCGTCCAGCAGTATGCGCGTTTCAAGCAGTCGCGCATCCGTTCCGCCGTGTTTGGCAACAGCCGCCAATTTTTCCTAATGCGTCAGAACGACCGCGCCGATCTGGACGACATCGCGCGGGACATCGCCATTCCCGAAATCACCAAGCACACGATAATGAATTACACGCTGCCCGACCATCAGGCAGGGGAGAAATACTCCGCGTTCACCTATCTGCACGTTGATTCCAACCGTCCGATTTGCGGGACAGCCTACAATTTCACTTCGCCCGAAATGCTCTACTGCTCCAGTTCGAGCGGCGAGCATTTCGAGAAGCGCGCCAAGGAACTGCGCGGCGCGAAGAATGTCACCGAAGGCATTTTAACCTTTTCCCGCAAACCGCAACTCGTGGAGGCCGTATGAAATCAAATTATCTTATTTATTTTTTTCTTGTTCCGCTATTCGTGACCGGATGTGCCGCCGTTCGGCCCGTCACTGATATGGCCGCAGGCGCGGGCGGCGGTTACATCGCCGATAAACTTTCCAACGGCAACCCGGCCATCACCGCCGCAGGCGCGGCGGGCGGCGTTTTGTTAAGCGAAGGCGGGTTTTATCTCGCCGGAAAAGAATCAGACAAAGCCTATGTCACCGGCTACGAAAAAGGACGCAGTGACGCGGTGAAGCAGCAGTATTGGATTCAGATTCACCAACAGCAGCAGCAAAAAACGCTGCCGGAAAACATCAGCCTGTATGCCATCCCCATCCCCGAACAGACGATTGACGGAACAATTTTGAATCCCACCACCAAATACCTACGCATCGAAAACTAGCAGGCGCAAGCCTGCGCCAACCAACAATGAAAGGACAACAAACATGAAAAAACTACTCATCACCATCGCCATCGCCATCGTTGGCGCGTCGAGTCACGCGCAATGGATTGTTTATGACCCAACGGTGAACATCGAACAGATTGTCAGCGAAGCCGAGAACATCGCCCAATTCGTAAGCATGGTGGACAACCAGGTGCAGCAGATTACACAGCTCTCCGACCAGCTTCAACAGTTGCAGCAATACAACAAGGCGTTCGGCGATCCGTCGCAAATTCTGAATGTCACTGGCGTTTCCGCGCTGACATCCGACCTGACGCAGACGCCGCTTGGCGAGACCATTTCAACGGTGGAGCAATCCGCCAATGGCGTGGCCGCACTCACCTACAATGCCAGCGGGCTTTACAACCAAATCGGCGCGACCTTTACCACGCCGTCAGGAAATCAAATCCAACGTGATGCGACCGACTACAAACCTTTCGAGGCGATTAACAATGCAACCGCCAATTATGCCACCGTCACAACGGACGTGCTGAAACGCCGGCAGACATTGAAGGATGCCATTGCCTCGACCACGGAGGCGTTGCAATCGGCAACGACCGCATCCGAAGTTCAAAAACTCACCGGCGTCTTGGTCGGCCAGAACGCAGCACTGGCCGCGACTGACAAGGAAATTGATCAGGCCGTCGCCGTGAGCGTCGAGCAGGACATCGAGAACCGGAACGACGCCCAAAAACAAGCAGTCGCCGCCCAGGAGCAGCAAAAGGCGGAAGTTGTCGAGGCGTTTTCAAACTACCGCACAAATTTTCAACTCAACACCCAGCCGCCGATGTTCCCCACAGGCAACTGATGAAACTGAAAATTCTATTACTGGTCGCGGGCGTTGCCGTCATCGGCGGCAGCGTCACCGTTTTGGTGATTCAATCACATTCGCGCCCATTGAAATTTTCGCCGCCGGAAAGTCAGTTGCCAGCAGCCATGAGCAATTACAGCAAAACTTTCAAACTCAATACGTCGCCGCCGATTTGGACGCAGCCGCAAAAACAAGGAGCCACCAATGGAAGCCACTGAACGACGGGAAACACCCGTCATAGACAACGGCCAATCAAAAATTGCCGAGCCAAGACAGCGTTTTGACCCGACGCGCATCTTTGTCCAAAAAGACCGGCTCGTCTGGTTTTGGTTCGGCTTTGCCATGCTCGTGCTGCTTGGCGCGGCGGTTGACCGTTATTTCCTCGTGCAAAGTTTCAAGCAGCGGGAGCGGGTGATCGTCATTGACCCCGCCAACACTTTTTATGTCTCGCCGCTGCTGAAATTCGAGGAAGCCAAGGCGCTTCATGTTGAGCAAAGCACGCTGGCGGCGACGGCCTTTTTGGAGCGCAACCCGAAGGGTTTTGATAATGAAGATTTGTTGAAGCAGATGTTTTTGAAACAGGCTTATCAAAAGGCATCGGCCTATCAATATGCCGAAGAACCCGAATTCAAATCCAAGCAGTTGCACCAGAAAGTCGAAATCAGCGGGATAAACATCCTCAATACGCGCGAAGATTTCGTGCTTACGCAAGTAACCGGCCAGCTCATCCGGGACGGCGTTTTTCAGGACAAACCTTTTACGGAGGCGATTCCCTTCAAGCTGTCACTCCGGTTGCAGCGCAATCCCAACATGGTGCAGAACGGGCGGTTTCCCACCGCCGTAAATGACTTCAAATATGAAACGACTGGCAATTAGTTTTTTAATGGGCGTATGCCTCATCGCGGGCGCGAAGGACAAATCCATTCAGGAATTTATTCTGGATGAGCAGACGGTCTATTCCGTTCCAGTTTCCGGCTTCCGCGTCACGACCATCAGTTTTCCGGGGCCGATTTCGGCGATGGATGCGGCACAGGTGACGATTGATCCGCAGAAGCCCGCCGCCTTCCTCATCGCCCACACCAAAGGTTCATCCTTTTTTTCGGTGCGCGCCGAGGCAAGGAAGGCGGTCACGAACGTCAACATCCGGTGGAACAATAAAACGTATGTCCTTGAACTGGTTGAAAGCGACGAGCCGCTGTTGTCCGTAACATTTGAAGTCCCGCCGGACAATTCCGCATCGGTGCAGGCCGATCCGGTGACACCTTCGCGCCTGCTCGCGCTGCTGGACAAGGCCAAAGCCTATCCGCTTCTGAAGGCATACCATTCTGAAACTGTCGCCCAGGTGGAGTATCGGAATTTTGAAAAAGAGCCGCGCATTTTGGATTGCACCAACTATGCGGTAAGAATCGTGGAGGCATTTCGCTTCAATCCCGAAGACACGCTCATTTTTCGCGTGGGCGTCACCAACAAAACCGGTAACGAACTTCGTTATGCGCCCAATGGTTTTTCGCTCCGCGTTGGCGAACGGACTTATCCGCAGTCCATCAGCGATGCCAGCGGCGTTGTGCCGCCCCACGCAGAAGCCCCGGCTTATTTTGCCATCACCGGCACGCCCAACGGCGGGCGCAACGATATGTCCATCAAGAATGATTTCTTTGTGCTTCTCGACGCGCACCCGATTGAGCCAGTTCCGCCCGTTGCTCCCGCACCCGCTGAATCGGTTGAACCCAATCCAAAGGACGATGACGATGATAAATCCCCGTAATGCCATCAATTTTTTCAAAACACCAGCAGGGGCGTTCCTTCTATTTTGCGTTGTCCTGGCTGTCATCTTTTTTGCCTGCAAACGGTTTTTGCCCGGCGCAACGAAGCCGCAGCCTTTGATCTATTCCACAAAGGCCGCCGCCGCCGCCGCCAGTAAACAGACGATGCAAACTTTTCAGAACACAAATTATTCGCCATTGCCGAATCTTCCACCACCGCCCATGCCCGCAATTATGGGTGATGCCGGTTCGCAACGGCAATCAGGAGGGCTGTTTAACCATGCTCCGGCCAAACTGGAAGTGTTGCCCATCAGCCTGTTTGCCGAGACGCCGCAATCGGAACAAAAACAGTTGGGCAAAAACTACGCGCCCTTTGGCCGGTTGATTCCGTGCGAACTGATTGTCACGGTGGATTCATCAAGCATCCAAACGCCCATCATCGGTTTGGTGACGGAGGACATTTATCACAATGGCCGTTTAATCATTCCTGCCGGCACAGAGGTTCACGGCAAGGCGCAGACCGACCGCACCCGCGAGCGCATTGCCAGTGGCAACAATTGGACGCTGGTTTGGTCGGGCGGCGAGGAATTGCGGCTTTCGGGCATCGCCCTCGACCGCGAAGCCGATCCCAGCGGAGACGGCTGGGCCATCACGGATGGCAGCGCCGGACTGCGCGGGCGCGTTCTCAAAAGTGATGATATGTCGGAAATAAAATTGTTCGCCGCGACCTTTTTGAGCGGAGCGGCGGCGGCATTTACCCAGACACAACCGACCATTTTAGGCAGCCAGATTGCCCCGACGCTGGAGAACGCGCCACTCACCGGCGCGCAAGGTGTCATCCAAGCCTACGCGAAACAAATTTATGATTCGATTCAACGCGACGGTTTTTACGTCCGCGTTCCCGCCGGAAAGCAATTTTATATCTACGTCACGCAGACGATTGACGAATCGGATGCGGCCATCGGCGGCACGCGCCTGATGCCAAACGATTTTGCGACCGAAACAAATCAAACCACCGCCCCATCGCGGCGTTATCTCCCGCCCGATGCGGCCGCATATCGAAACGGAACAATGCCATGAAACAAATCCTGTTTTTCATCCCGCTGATTTTGCTGTCGGCTTGCGCCAGCCATAAACCCGTCGTGGTGCAAATGCCGCGCTCTGTGCCGGGAACAACCCTGACCCCCGACGACATGGAATCTGTGCGTTACGGCGAAAATCTTAAAGCCTATTCGCTTGGCCGCTACATTGAACCGAATGACGGCTTGGTGATGCACGAGGCGCACACCGTTTATCGCGTGGAGACGACCGCCAAATGGAATTTTCATCCCAACGCGCCCGCGAATGTTCCGGGCGGGCCGGTAATCGGCATCATTGATCCGGCACACAAGGAAAGTCCGCTGACACCCGAAGTTGTCGCCGAGGTGGACCGCCAGAAGGCTGCGACGATGGCGTTGATTGTGCAGGGCCAGCGCATGAATCAAGCCCTCAATCAGCTTTCCAAAACCCTGTCGGCGACGGCGCAGGTTGCCCAGGAAAATGTCCAACTTAAAAACGAAGAGGCCACAACCGAGAAACGCCTGGACACGCTCGAAGAACAATTTCGGAAAGCACAGACCGAAGCCCCGTTCACCGCACCAGCCACCCCTTCCGTAAAGGGGACAAATGATTGGTGATTTGAAAACCGCAACAACCAAAACGTATGGAAAAACCAAAATCAAAAACCACAGCCACAACACCCGCTTCAAACGCGCCAGTTGAATACCGTGAGAATCCACGCACCAATGAAAAGATTGATGCGTGGATTAAAAACAATCCCGACCGCTTCAAATTCTTCGACGAAATGCCCCATGAGCGCGCCGTCCGCAAGCTCGCCTTGAACGAGGTGGAAAAATATGAACGGATGCAAAAGATGAACTCCGGCATCATGCAAAAACTAAACGACGATCCTGAAGCAAAGCAGGCTTATGAAATACTTTTGAAGCGTGTTCCCGAAGCCGACCGTGAACGGGCGACCGCTTCCATTGCCCGGCACGTCTTTCAACTCGGCGCACCGCGCAACGACCGCGCTAAAACGCCAGGCGCCGGAGGCGGAATGCGGGTGTGACGATAAAATTTGCGCGGGTCAAAGACTTGCGGCTTTTGCTACGGCGTGGCGCTCCGGTTCGCCGTTCCAGCGTCGAACTCCGCGCCCAGCCTGCAAAAGCCGTAAGACTTTGCCTTTCCGCTTGGAAGCAACCAAGGGCTTGCGCTGCCGTCGCTTGAAGTGAACCGCGACCGCAGCCAGAAAAATATGCCAAACAAACGAACTAAAAATTTTATTGGTCCGCATTTGCGGGCCTTGCGAACAAAGCAGCGTTGCACCCAAAGCCAATTGGCCCGGCGACTGCAAGACCTGGGGTTGCCGACCAATCTGTCTGGCGTGTCGAGAATCGAATGCCGCCGGCAAAAGTTTCTGGCTGATCATCTGCCGTTCTGGGCCGAGGCGCTTGATGTTCCTCTGGCCGCTTTGTTTAAGCCGTTTGACAGAATACTGAAGCTAAAAAATAAACGCGCCGCCGCTGATCGAATTGCCGACCGCATGAATCGCCGGCAGAAATCTTAATACCATAAACAAATTTCAACTCGAAATTATCTCTGGAAGTATTTTTAGGTTGAGCTAATTTTTATGGCAGCGAAACGACCAAGCGCAAAAACTGATGGCGAGCAGTTAAACCTGTTTTCATCCAACCAAAATCATTATGACAGCAATCACACTGACGCAATACGGCAGAATGGCGGAGAAACATTGGCGCGAATTCCGCCCGAACATGGTGGCGGAAATGGAAGTCAAAGGAGTTCTTCAGGAGATGCTCTTGGAGGCCGAGGAGAAAACGGCGAGCGAGATGCACGACCTGACCATGAAGTTCCAGCAGCAGGGATTAACGGCGCAACAAGCGAACGACCGCGCTTGGGAAATGGTGCGGGAGGAATACATCCTGTTGCCGCCGGAAGCGAACGAGAGCGAGTAGTCCGCAATCAAAACAATTACCGAATTTCCCCCGCCGATGGCGTTGGCGCAGGTTCGCCCAAGGAAAAATGCCGCGCCAATCTTGCCGCGATAAAACTGGTTCGCAAACTTCAGGCCGAAAACCGACCGGCCACCCAAGAGGAAAAATCCGCGCTCGTGCGTTACGTCGGCTGGGGCGGACTGCCGCAGATTTTTAATCCGGCGACTGACTGGCAGGCCGAAAGCCGGGAACTTGCCCGACTGATTTCCAAAGAAGAATTCCGGCTTGCCCGCGCTTCCACGCTCAATGCCCATTACACATCCGGCGAAATCATTCAGGGAATGTATGCAGCGTTGGAGCGGTTGGGATTCAAAGAAGGGCGCATCCTGGAGCCAGCTTGCGGCATCGGCCATTTCATCGGCTTCATGCCGGACGCCATGCAATCGCAATCCGTCATCACCGGCATCGAGCTTGATCCGGTGACGGCGCAAATTGCCAAAGCCCTTTATCCCGATGCCGACATCCGCAGCGAAGCTTTTGAAAAGGCAAACGTGGCGGATGAATTTTACGACGTTGCCATTTCCAACATTCCCTTTGGCGACTACAAACCCTTCGACCCCAAATTCAATAAACAGGGTTTTCTCATCCACGATTATTTTTTTGCAAGGGGACTCGAAAAAGTTCGTCCGGGTGGAATCGTCATGTTCATCACATCGCGCGGCACGATGGATAAAATGGACAATACGCTTCGCAAATATGTCGCCGACCGTGCCAGTTTGATCGGCGCAATCCGTTTGCCGAACACGGCTTTCAAACGCAATGCCAACACCGAAGTCACCACCGACATTCTCATCCTAAAAAAACTGCGCCCGCGTGAAACCGCCAAAGGAGTTAAATGGGAAAAGGTCATTCCTTACACCAGCACCAACGGCGAAGTCATTCCGATTAACGAGTATTTCGTCAATAACCAGAACATGATGCTGGGTGAGATGCAGCTAAAAGGGCGGATGTATTCGCAGAGCCAACCCACGCTGGTCAGTGACGGCAAGGACATCAAGGAGGCATTGGCCGAGGCGGTCAAAAATCTCCCCGCAAGAATTTATGAACCGCTCAATCGTTCGCTGGATGTCACCGCAGCGGAACAGGCCATTCCCGCACCCGGCCACGTCAAACCAAATGCTTACACCCTTCACGATGATGAAATTGCCATTCGTGAAGGCGACAAGCTGATTCCACTGTCGCATTTGCCGGTTCAAACGAAACTCCGCATTCGCAGCATGATTAAAGTGCGGGATGCCGTGCGCCAGTGTTTGCGAACGCAACTGGAAGACGCCGACGAGGATGAAATCAAACTCGCGCGCAACCAACTCAACCAGGCTTACGACCGATTTGTTGCCCGTCATGGGCCGGTGTCTGACCGGGTGAACGCGCTGGCTCTTCGCGGCGATCCAGACCTGCCCCTGTTATTTTCATTGGAGAATTACGACACGGAAACCAACAAGGCCACCAAGACCTCTATTTTTCGTGAGCGCACGATCCAAAAACAAAAGCCCATCACGTCGGTTCAATCACCCAAAGAAGCCGTCATTGTTTCACTGAATGAAAAAGGCCGCGTGGACTTGGAACACATGGCTTTCTTGTTGTCCCGACCGACCGAAGAGTTTTTGCCGGAACTCAAGGGCGTCTTGTTTCTCAACCCGCAAACGCAGTCATGGGAAACGGAAGACCATTATCTTTCCGGCGATGTCCGCGACAAACTTCGCATCGCCGAAGCCGCCAGCCTCACCGAGCCGCGCTTTCAGGAAAATGTCGGTGCGCTCAAATCCGTTCAACCGGAAGATTTGTCGGCGACCCAGATTGACGCGCGGCTGGGCGCGTGCTGGCTTCCCGTCAAGGACTTTGAAAAATTTGCCCGCGAGTTGCTGGGCGCGGATGACATCAAAGTTTTCTTCACTTCCCAACTTGGCACTTGGACGGTGCAGGCCGGGCCGACCACCAAAGGCTCGGTTGCCAATACCACCGACTGGGGAACGAATCGCGCCTCGGCTTTGGAATTGGTTGAAGACGCGCTGAATTTAAGAACCCCGACCATCTACGACACGGTTAAGGACGGCAAAAAGGACAAGCAGATGGTCAACGCCAATTCCACCGAGGGCGCGCGGGAAAAGCAGCAGAAAATCAAAGACCGTTTCCGGGAATGGATCTGGCAGGACGACGAGCGGCGCGAACGCCTCGTCAAAAAATACAACGAGGAATTCAATGCCGTCCGGTTGCGGGTATTCAACGGGCAACATCTGACTTTGCCGGGAGCCAGCCACACCATCCAATTGCAGCATCATCAAAAGTCGGGCGTGTGGCGCATTGTGCAGACGCCCAACACGCTGCTCGGCCACGTTGTCGGCGCGGGCAAGACCTACACGATGGTCGCGGCGGGCATGGAATTGAAACGGCTGGGACTCGCCCGCAAGCCGATGTTCACCGTTCCCAACCACATGCTCGGCCAGTTCTCGTCCGAACTGCTCATGCTTTATCCCAGCGCAAACATTCTGGCGGCGACCAAGGAGGATTTTGAAAAGAACAAACGCCGCGAGTTGATGAGCCGCATCGCCACCGGCAATTGGGACGCGATTATCGTCACCCATTCCGGGTTTGAAAAAATCCCGATCTCAGAAAAATACCGGCGCGATTTTTTCCAGAGCCAGCTCGATGAATTGGACAGTGCGCTGCGCGAAATCCAAGGGGACAACGACAACCGGCGCACCGTGAAACAATTGGAAGCGGCCAAGAAAAAGCTGGAAACCAGATTGGAACTGCTTTCCGCCGCCGAAAAAAAGGACGACACCCTCACGTTTGAAGAACTCGGCATTGACCGGCTGTTTGTGGACGAGGCGCACTATTTCAAAAACCTGTTTTACATCTCTAAAATGACGCGCATCGCGGGCTTGCCGCAAACGTCATCCGAACGCGCCTTCGATATGCTTTTGAAGACCCGCTACATTCAGGAGATCAACGGCGGCGGTGGAGTTGTGTTTGCGACGGGAACGCCGATTGCCAACAGCGTCGCCGAAATGTTCACGATGCAGCGGTATCTGCAAATGGGAACCCTCAACAGGCAAAAGCTGCAACACTTCGATTCCTGGGCGGCAACCTTTGGCGAGCCGGTGACGGCGATGGAGCTTGCGCCCGACGGCGCGGGCTACCGGCTCAATACGCGCTTCGCGCGCTTCATCAACGTGCCGGAGTTGATGCAGATTTTCTGTCAGGTTGCCGACATCCAGACCGCCGAAAAGCTGAAGCTGCCCGTTCCGGAGATGCAGACCGGCAAGCCGATGATTGTCCGTGCGCCGTCCACACCGGAACTGAAGGAGATTGTGAAAGGGCTGGTTATTCGCGCCGATGCCATCCGCAGCGGACGGGTTTCACCCACCGAAGACAATATGCTCAAAATCACTTCGGAGGGACGGAAGGCGGCTTTGGATTTGCGCGTGCTGAACCCACAGGCAAAGGATCATCCCAACAGCAAAATCAATCTGGCGGTGGACAAGATTTTTCAAATCTGGCAGGACACGCAGCCAAACCGAAGCTCCCAACTGGTCTTTTGCGATTTGTCCACGCCTTCAAAACTGCGCCGCCAGTTTTGCGTTTACGACGACCTGAAAGCCAAGCTGGTGGAACGCGGCATTCCCGCCGAAGAAATTGCCTTCATTCAGGATTACGACAGCGATGTTGAAAAACTTGCCTTGTTCAAGGAAGTGAAGTCGGGAAAAAAACGGGTTCTCCTGGGCAGCACGCAGAAAATGGGCGCGGGAATGAATGTGCAAGAACGCCTCGTTGCGTTGCATCATCTCGATGCGCCGTGGCGACCCGCCGACGTGGAACAGCGCGAAGGCCGGATTTTGCGGCAGGGCAATCAGAATAAAACAGTTCAGATTTATCGCTACGTCACCGAGGGCAGCTTTGACGCCTATATGTGGCAGACGCTGGAAACCAAGGCCAAGTTCATCCATCAGGTGATGACCGGCGACACGCACATCCGGCACATTGAAGACATTGATTCGCGCGCATTGACGTATGCTGAAATAAAGGCCATCGCGTCGGGCAACCCGCTGGTGATTGAAAAGGCGTCGGTGGACGCCGAAGTCATGCGGTTCAACCGGCTGCGTTCCCAACACGCCGAAACGCAGTATCGCATCCGTTCCGACTTGCGCCGGTTGATCGAAAAAATTCCTGATTCAAAGCAGCACATTGAAAATCTTAAACTGGACATGGCGCAACGCACCGACACGCATGGCGACGCCTTTCAAATTGTGTTGGAAAAATCAGTGGTTAAAGACCGCGCCATTGCCGGTGAATTGCTCACCCGCATCGCGCGCCGGATTTCCGACAGTCACAAGCAGTTCGACATCGGCTCATTTGCGGGCTTTGAACTTTCCGTCCGTTCATCGCTTTGGGGTCGAGTTGAATTCGTGTTGAAAGGCAAAAATCATTATGCCTTGGATGCCACCGAAACTGCGCTGGGGACGGTGCGCTCGCTCGAATACTTTGTGCAGAACATGGAAGACCGGCTGGCGCACAAACAAATTGAACTGGCGGACGCGGAGAAAAAGCACGGCGAACTGGAAACTAAAATCGGCCAGCCTTTCGAGCATGAGGCCAAACTGCAATCGCTCGGCACACGGCAAAAGGAATTGGAGGAGGCTTTGGACATCACCAAAAATCAGGCGGCTAATTCGCTGGCGGCGGAAGTAACCGAACAAGCCGTCGAAGTCGAGCCGGAGGCCGAATCCGAATCCGTCCAGGACAACGTGCGGCAATCGCGCGGCAAAACTCCGGCAACCAAAGCGACCGCCACAGTGCGCGTGGCTATGGCGCATTAAAATTTCGCCCACCGCGCAGGGTCGCGGCGGAAATCCGTTTAAGGCTTCGTGGAATTGCCGCTGGCATTATATGTTTCGTTGCGCTTGGCAAGGATGCTACGGGTCGGCTCAAAAGCAGCCGCTTCCGTTCCTCCTTGCCAATGCTCACTTCACAAGTCGGCGGCCTCTAGGAATTCACGAAGCAGACCATCAAGCCTTCGGCTTTTCAGGTGGTTCAATCAAATGATTTGGCGTAAAAGGGTCGAAAGTTTTTCCAACCAGACGAAGATGTTTCAGAAATTCTTGGGCAGCCGCTTTCTGATGACGCTTGCTCCGGGTCACGACGGCAATAGAGCGTTTTGGGCGCGGGTCTTCCAATTGGCGGTAGGTGATATGCGCTGGCCTTTCGCCGATTGCCATTTGTGGAATCAGGGAAATCCCCATGCCCGCCGCCACCAAGGATTGAACGGTCGCAAGCTGGCCGGAGCGGATGACGATGCGGGGACGAAAATCGGGCTTGTGACAGAACGCCATTCCCTGATCTCCGAGGCAATGGTCTTCCTGCAACAGGATGAATTTTTCAGAATGCAAATCGTCCGCGAAAATCATCCGTTTTTGGGAAAGGGGATGCCGGGAAGGAAGTGCCAGTAACAATTCTTCGGAAAATAATTCCTCGGTTTCAAATCCGTATTCCCGGATTGGCCGGCTGACAATCCCAAAATCCAGCTTCCCCGACTCAATGCGTTGCAATAATTGATCCGTGATGCTTTCGTGAACGAATACCTGCGCATAAGGATATTGTGTAGTGAAGGAATCTAAAACGTGAGCCAGAAAATAGGGCGCAATCGTCGGTAAAACCCCGAAGGAAACTTTTCCGGTATGAATGCCGCCGGAATTTTGGATTTCGCACTTGGCGTTTTCAACCTGTGCCAGAATTTCCTTTGCCCGCCCGACGAGAATCAGCCCCGCGTCCGTCGGCACAATCCGCCGATGACTTCGGTTCAAGAGAGGTTGTCCCACCCGGCTTTCCAGTTTTTGAATCTGTTCGCTCAGATTGGATTGGGAGATGTTACAGCGCCTGGCAGCCTTGCTAAAGCTTTCCTGGTCCACGACCGCCACAAAATATCGTAATTGAGTTATATCCACAGCCCTGCGTGAGTGATTTTTCCCGGACAATTGCAAACTCTTTCGCGTATTAGAAGGTTGGGTTTGAACTATCGTTTCCACCGATAACACATATCGGAACTACCTGTTTCACATTTTTCAGCGGCGGTGTTATTTGAGGGTTGCGCTTTTTGCGGGGCGCAATTTTACGAATGACAAACGGCAAACCACGACGGACAAAGTATCCGGCCAATCTGGTCGGGCCGCAAATTCGTAAATTGCGGGTCGAACGCGGTTGGTCACAGGCAAAATTTGCGGTGCAATTGCAGTTGAAAGGACTGGATATGGGGCGCGACGTGGTTGCCCGGATTGAATGTCAAATCCGTGGCATCAGAGACCTGGACATCCCTTTTTTCGCCCGCACCTTGGAGGTAGAGGTTTCCCATCTATTTTTCAATTTGCAAGAAACGAGTCCCCGTTGACAGCCAGCCAACCTGCCAAATCATTGTTTTCAAAATGTTGTGATGATTTCATCACAACCGTCTTTCCTCAAAATGGTAAAACACAGTCAAACGCTATGGACGCCAGCGAATCAAAAGCAACCGAACAACCGCCGCAAAAAGAACGGATCGCCTATTCAATCCACGAAGCCGCCGACATGCTTGGCGTGGATTATTTCAGCGTCTATCGGCTCATCCAGCGGGGGAAATTGAAGGCGTGTCGCGCCTTGCGCGGAAAGTTTCTCATATCGAAGACGGAGCTTTTTCGCCTGTTGAACACGGAGTAAAATTTATGTTGAAACGAAATGGAGAAGATTGCGAACACCCGGTGCCGAATTATCCCGGCCTGCTGACGACGAGCGAATACAAAGCCTACAACGTGGCCGTGCCTTTGGTGGCGGTGGAGGTGCAAATGTTCAACGAACGGACAAACACCCTGTCGGGAATTGACAATCAAAGCGCCCAAATCGCCGAGCAAGTTGCCGCGCAATCAACGCAGGGACTGCAATCTTTGACCGTGAAAGGAACGCCGGAGAGCGCCTGGCAAATCCGGCAAACTTTGTTCAAGTCGTCCCGCAGCGAGATGCTGCTTTGTTCTCGTGACGTGGAAGAAAAAAAACAGTTTGCCATTGTCGAAAAGTTTGACCCCCGTTCTCAATATGCACGCATCCACGGGGAGACGGATTTGCACATGATCGGCACCAACGCTTTTGCCTTGTTGCAATCTTTTGTGGAAAGCGAGCGCGCCGTTCTTCAGTTGTTCCGCAAGGACATTGAAGCCACGGTGGAAGAAAGCCTTTCAGAAAAGTTTCCGAATCAAAATCACAGCCGGGTGGTGCGGGCAATTTCGGCGCGCTGTGGGAATCAAGTGGCGGTTGAAAGCGAAAAGGAAAAACCCGCGAAGAACATCAAAATTCGGATGTGAGGCGACTTTATGGGCGACTTCAATTCCATGTTCCCGAATTTTCTGACCCAGTGTTTGTCGCTCAAAACATTGCTCACGCCTGTCGCTTTTTTGCTCATCACCGGCGGGTTGATTGCCTCGACCATCGCGCATCATCGAAGCGGGAACGCCCAGCTTCAGGCAATCGGGAAAGTGATTGTCCTCATCATGCTGATTGTTTTCCTGCCCACTTGGGGAAATCAAATTGTGTCCATCGTGGACGACACGGTGAAAAATGTCTTGAAAGTTGATCCGGCGAAAATCCACGACCAGTATCAGGCGGCACTTCAAATAAAAAAATCAAGCGACGGAAATACAAGCTGGTGGGATAAACTTGTCAATTTTCCAGCTTCTATGGTCGAAGCCCTGATGTCGGTTGCCTTCATCATTTTGGGGTGGCTCGCGAGCACGATTGAATGGTGGGCGTATATTTTACAGAGCGCGATTTTGTTCATCGGCTATGCCCTGTCTCCCATTTTCATTGGGATGCTGGCGTTTCCGTCGCTTCAACAAACAGGGCGTAATTATCTGCTAAATTTGGTAGGCATAATGATCTGGCCGCTGGGATGGGGTGTCGCCGGCCTGATTACACAGGGCATGATTGATTTTATGACCGACCAAAGCTTTTTAAGTTCTTCCTCTGCCCCAAACACACTTTATACTTTGCAAAATTTGATGGGACTCGCGTTCCTGGGCATCTGGATTATTTTCAGCACCATCGCCGCACCAACGGCCATTCAAAGGGCGATAACAATGGGACACTCCGCCGTTTCAAGCTTGTTCAGCGGAGGCTTCGCGGCGGGCCGGGCGGCGGCAACGGCTGGCGCGACCACGTTTGCCGATGGAGGCGCAGCCGGAATCAAGAACGCCATTGCTGCCGGGGCGATGGCGACAGCCGCTGCGACAGAATCATTGGCGGCATCTTCAATGAGCGACGGACATGGCGGCGGCGGCTCGTTGCTCGGTTCGCTCGCGCAAATGAACAACCGGGCGCACGAGCGCGAGCGCGACAAAGAGGCGCAAAATAAACCGCAAGGCTTTCCGACCAATGATCCGACGGGTGATAAAACCGTCGCTGGATTGATTGATAAAAGCCGCAATTCCGGCTCTTGATTTTTTACGATAACAGGTGAAAACGCCCTGCCGTTGTGTTAGAATAAGGTTGTATGGAATTCCTTGCCATCATGGGAATTGGAACGCTGGTTGCCATCTGGGTTGTGGCGAACCTGCCGAACTCGCGCAGTCTTCGCCGCGATATGGTTTCGTTTGAAGAAAAGCCGCCCCAAACCCCCGCTTGGGGAAAAGAGATGTCCGACGTTTATTCAACGGATGGTTTTGATTATTTAAGAAAACTGGAGCTTAATCAAAAAGACCCGAGCCATTGGCCTTGTCCGTTCCCGCCGCCAGAGCCGCCCAAATACGATTAGGCGGCTGGTTGCTTCTGGTTGCCGGAAATCTTTGCCTTCAATTTCTCAATGGTTGCAACGCCGACACGTTCCAGCAATTCATCCAGTAACGCTTGCGGCTCTGACAGTTCTTGTTCAAATACTTCGCGCCCCATTGCTGCTTTTGCACTCTGAAGATATTTCGGCAGCGGCACGATTTGCACCGGCTCGTTAGCTTGTCCCCAAAAGATTTCAGTCGCCTCGTTTGATGCCCACCACGGATATGAATACTTGGCCTTGATTTTTGCCGCATTGGATGTGGGAACAGGCTCTGAAGTTTGTTGTTTCGCTGGCGCGGGCGGAACGTCATTGGGCGCTGAAAAGGTCACTTTCCCCGCCATGTCCACCGAATGTTGGTCACGCAGGTGTCCATAAACTTTCAACGCCAGTGCGCCGCCGTCTTTGTGTCCTAACCAGCGGGAAACCGTCGGAATGTCCACACCTGTTTCAATGCAGCGCGTGGCAAACAAGTGGCGCAAGTCATGGTGGGTGATGCGAATCATTCCGGCATTTTTGGCAGCGCGGTTCATCGCCTTTTGACATTCACTGACACGCGTGACTTTCGCCGTCAGCGGTTCGTGTGGCCGTTCCGCCCGCATCTGTTCAAGCAGCCGGCGCATATCGGGAATCATCGGCACTTCACGGGTTTCACCGGCACGGCGGCTTTTCAGTCCGGTTTCAGGATCGCCGCCCAAAATTATTTTCCCCCGCTTGAAATCACAATCAGCCCAAGTGATGTGTTTTGCTTCGCTGATGCGGAATCCGCCGAAAGCCAGGAATTGAACCAGTTCCGCGCAAGGCTTGGAAAAGCCGCTACCGCTGCTTTCAATCTCCTTCACGAATTTTTCAAATTGCTTTGGTTCGGGCAAATGCAGGCGCTTTGAAGTTTCCCGCAGCCGCTTCATTTCTTTTGCCTTGGCCGGATTATCGCGCCGCGCACCCGCCTCGATGCCGATTTCAAAAATGGCCCGAAGGATGCCGAGCGTATGGTTGAAAGTGGATGGACTGAATTCGGCGGCGAAACGGCTCCGCCATTCAAGGCATTCTGCTTTGGTGATGTCTTTGATGGGTTTCGTTTTTATGTCCGGCCACGATTTGAAAAAGGCAATCAGGCGTTCCTCGTGGTGTTCTTTCGTTCTCGGTTTGAAGTCGGGCGACGCTTGGACTCGTTCCTGATAAATTTTGGTGGCAGCTTCAAAGGTGATTCTTGGATCACTGCCCGACGCGAGCAGAGCTTGCTCGTCCTTGACGGCTTTGATTTTGTCCGGCAACCGCTGCGCGGCGATGCTCAATACATCGGTGTCCAAACCTCTCCAAATGAGCTTGCCGTTATGTCTGAACCGGGCAAAGTATTTGCCTGATGAAAGATTGCGAACCAAATTGGCGTGACGTGCTTTTTGCCAAAGCCCCCCGGTTTTTGCGTCAGTTTTCATATTTTTGCTCTAGTATAGAAAATCAGTATAGAAACAACATTTACACTAGGGAGAATTTACGCCTGTTTACCAATAAAATCAAGCACAATATGAATGTTAATGCAATTGATAGAGCATACCCCTTCTAAGCAGGTTGTCGCGCGTTCGATTCGCGCCGGGCGCACCATTTTTCTATAATTTCTCTAGTAATTTTTACTGCGGCATCGGCCCTTGCGTCACTTGCACGAGGCCGTCGGGGCGAAGCCATTTGGTGAATGCGTTCTGTACATCTTTCGCGTCAAGCTGGACATAAATTTTCCCGGCGCGCACCGGTTCGTCCAGCGGCAGACCGAGCGCCGCTCGCGTGAGCCAGCCGCTCGCGATGTCATCCACGCTCGCCTCCGCCAGCGGAATATCGCGCAGCAACATCAGCTTGGCCTGATGCAGTTCACGTTTGGAAACTTTTTTCGTCTGCATCTCTTTCAGGTCGGCCAGGATCATCGTGCGCGCCTTGGAAACATTCGGCGGGTCGCAGGCGTAAGCGACCTGATAAACACCGCGCGTCAGGCCGATGTTGAAGCTGGAGCTGACGAAATAAACCAAGCCGTTTTTCTCGCGCAAATCGCGATACAGCCGCGTCGCGTAAAAGCCGCCGCCGAGAACGTGGTTGCCCAGTTGCAGTGCGTAATAATCCGCGTTCGTACGCGTCAGCAATAAAGTTTCCGCCAAAGTGATTTTGTCCTGCACGCGGCTTGCGTCGGGAACGTGTGTAACGGAAACGAAATTAGTCGGTGCTGCCGGGAACAGGGTGTTCGGTTTTTCGCCGTCGGCTTTCCAGCCGCCGAAATTCTTTTCAATTGCGGCCACAGCTTCGTCCGGCGAAATTTTTCCGATGACCACAATCGTCGTCAGGTCGGGGCGGAACGCGCTGGCGTAATAATTTTTCACGTCATCAATCATCAGTGATTTGACGGTGGCCGGAGTAGTTTCGCGCGTGGATGGATCACCTTTGGGAAACAGCGCGGTCGTCAGCGCGTGGCCGGCGATGTGGTCGGGGCTTTGCAATTCGCCCGCAACGCTCGCGGCGAGTTGCATCTGGATGATCTTGAAATCAGCCTCGGGCAGCGCGGGCGAAAGCTCATTGTCCGCGAGCAACTGCACGCCGCGCGCAAAATTTTCCGGCAGCACTTGCAGCGAAAAATCCGCGCCTGCCGATTCGTTTGCGCCGATGTCGTCGAGCGCTTTTTGAAACGCGAGCCGGTCGAGCGATTTGCTGCCGTAATTAAAAAGTTGATCCAGCGCTTCGCTCACGCCGTCCTGGCCGGCGGGCGTCTGCACGAGCGGATTATTTTTCACGCGGCCATAGACGCTGACCGTGTCGCTGACGGTTTCCGGCTGCACAATCAGCTTGATTCCATTGGGCAAATTCGTGACAAACGGATTCAGCGCCGAGGCGGGAACGGGCAACTCGTCGGCAACTTTTTTCGCCCACGACGGCAATTTGACGTTCGCGTTTTTCGTCGAAATCAGCGACTCGCCGCCGCCATAACTTTTGGACGAAATCGGTTTGTCCGACGGCGTCGGCGTCAGGATGGCGGAAATGGCGTGATCGAAATCCAGATAAGTTTTGGCGACACGATTGACATCGGCGACGGTGACGGCGCGAAACAGATTGATGTCGTCATCTGGCGAATTGCGGCCTTCGATCGCCACCGCGCTGGACCACGCATCGGCGAGGCCGGAAACAGAATTTTTTTGCAGTTCGGCGCTGATGATTTCGCGGCGCTTGGCGGCTTCGACCAAATCAGCGGAGACGCCGTTGGTGATTTCCGCGAGCAAAATTTCTCTGACCTGGTTGAGTAAATTTGTCGAATCGCCGCCGGCGGGAAAACCAATGATCGCGTAACCGATGCCGGCCTTGGGCAGCGTGTCGTAAGAAAATTGGGAAAACAGCGCCTTGCCTTGCGGCACGAGGCCGTAAAGATTTCCGCGCTGGCTGCTCAACACGTCGGACAAAATCTGCGCGGCGGCGAAGTCGGGATTTTCCGTGCCGGGAAAACGAAACGTGATCGCGGTCAGGCCGTAAGGCAAATCCGTATCAAGCTTCAACGTGGTCGGCTCGACCGGTGAAAAATTATATTCCGGCCGCGCGGGCAAATTTTTCGATGGAATCGCGCCGAAAGTTTTTTCCACCTGCGTGAGAACGTTCTGCGGCTCGACGTTGCCGACGACAACGAGCACGGCATTGTTCGGCGCATACCAGGTGTTGTGAAATTTTCGCAAATCAGCGTCCGTGGTTTTGTCGAAGGATGGGCGCGTGCCGAGTGCATCGTGTTCATAAGGCGAGCCTTTGAACATGGCGGCGAGCAGTTGCATATAGAAAACGTATTCGGGATTCGACAAATCCTGCGCGACTTCCTGTTCGATCGCGCCGCGTTCCTTCGACCAAAGCGATTCGTCGGGCAACAAGTCTTGCATCCGCGTCGCCTCGACGCGCAACGCGACTTCCAAATTTTCAGCGGGCGTCGTAAAAAAATATTGCGTGACGGCCTGCTGCGTGTCGGCGTTGTCATCACCGCCGAACGCGGCGGAAATTGCCGCTAGCTGGTCGGCGCTCAAACCGGGGCTACCGCGAAACATCATGTGCTCGGTCGCGTGCGCACTGCCGGGAAAGCCGGCGGGCGTTTCATCGGAGCCAACGCGATAGTTCACCATCGTTGTGACGACGGGCGCAATCGTGTTGCGGACGATGACGACTTGCAGTCCGTTCGTCAGCGTGGCGTGCAAAATATTTTGTTCGGCGGTGGCGGTGTCCGCCGCGTGGACGGCGAAAGCCAGCGTGAAAGAAAAAATAGAAATTAAAAAAGTAGATTGGCAGACTCGTTTTGTCGCGATCATAAATTTAAAATTCAGACAACCATAAACGTGTGGCGTTCAAGTGCGAGGAAAAAGTAATCAACCACAGATGGACACGGATTAGCACTAATAATAAAACGTCAGTGAAAATAATACTGGAAATTTTTTGCAGAAATCCGTGTCTATCTCTGCCTATCCGTTGTTAAAATTTCCGGGTGAATTTGGATTGGAAAACATTGCGCGTGCTCGCAACGAACGAAATCGAGGCGACCTTGGAAGAATTGCCGAAGCCGCTGCGCGAGCGCGCGGCAAAACTGCCGGTGACGCTCGAACGTGTGCCGAACGCAGATTTGCAGGTGGACGGAATCGCGCCGGATATATTGGGCTTATTCACGGGTGCGGAGTTCGTGGACGAAGAAACAATTCCGATGCCGCCGCAGATTATTTTGTTTCTGGAGAACATCTGGGAGTTTGCGGAAAGCGACGAGGAAACCTTTTGCGATGAAGTTCGCACCACTTTTTTGCATGAGTTGGGGCATTATTTGGGGCTGGACGAAGATGGTTTAATTCAACGCGGACTGGAATAGGCTTGTGAACACAGGCGATTTATCGTTTTTGGACGTATCCAAAATTTTTCAAAAAAACTCTTGCAAGGTTTTCAGAGTTTGATAAATTCTACGTCCCTTCGCGTTAAACGCAGTTGGGCGGCGATAAGCCGATTGACATGGACGCAAGTGCGTCACAAAAACTCGAATCTGATTGCCGAGTAAAAAGCAGTGTTCGGCACTCGGGTTTTTTTGTCCCCTGAATGGTGGATAAAAACTAGCGGGTGGCAGCAAATTTTTGGCGGTAAAACGCCGGCTGTTCTTTGAAAATTGAATTGTGCGATTAGTAAAGAGCCCCTTTATTATCAGCGTGTTAGATCGCTGGTTTTAAGGGTTTTAACCAAAAATTAGTAAAAAGCTGTCTGATTTTACAATCAGGCAGGAATCATCTAACGTATTTTTATACGGAGAGTTTGATTCTGGCTCAGAACGAACGCTGGCGGCGTGGATAAGACATGCAAGTCGAGCGCTGATTTGAGGGTAGCAATATTTTCAAGTCGGAGCGGCGCAAGGGTGCGTAACACG
>Ga0302265_1000155_pt1 | contig 46471 bp, 40 predicted proteins | sample III_Bog_E1_1_FD_194556 | JGI IMG/M metagenome (GOLD analysis project Ga0302265, IMG submission 194556) | Peat permafrost microbial communities from Stordalen Mire near Abisko, Sweden - III_Bog_E1_1 | ecosystem: Environmental > Terrestrial > Soil > Wetlands > Peat | place: Sweden: Abisko...
TAGGAATTTTTAAGGAACTAAAAGATGTCTCATTATTTAATTCGGTAAAAGTAAGCTTCGATAGTATTGAATGGGATAATGAAGCCGATTTAGACCCGGAGATACTCTATAACAATAGCAAGAAAATAAATTAACAATATAAGGATGCGGCTTGCCACACCTAAAAAAATAAAAACAATTTAATAATTGTAGAGACGCTTTGTAAAGCGTCATTACCAAAAACAAAATAATCTATCGAATAAAACAATTTTCAACATTTTAAAATAGCATTCTGCTATTGTTCGCACGCTCGAAACCTGAGAAATTTCATTAAGCGAACGCAAAATAGAATAAGTCAGCAAAATGCTCACGCCGAATGGCGTGGGCTTTTGACTTATCATTTTGCGTAGGCTTCTCAGGGCCTCGAGCGTGGGTAAGGATTTAGTTCACGCCTTTTTCGTGCACAAATCTTACCTGAATAATGGCAGGCAGCCCAAAGCCAAGCCATGAACAACCCGACACATACTTTTCCTTTTTCTCCTCTTCCCTGTATAATTTCCACTTCAACAAAGACATCCTTTTGCAAAAACCTTTCGTCGTACGGAGTACACGAAAGCGTTTTTGGTAACCAGTTTCATAACGCTTATCAAACAAACGCTCCTAAATACTTCGTACGCTTTGAGGTTTGTCAGGTTTTTGAGGTTTGTCAGGCAACTAACTCTTCTTATTCATCTAACTTTTCCAAAGTTCCAGACTTTGGAAAAGTTGTATAGTTGATGATCATGCAAATCATCTATAAAAAAGAAGATTTTCTGTACACGCTCTTCCCTGAACTTACCAACGGGGATGAGGATCTGATAAAAAGTACGTTGTCGGCCTATTACTCATATGGTGACTATAAACCAACGGTGAAAATTGAAAATGAGTTCATTATTATCGAACTAGATACTACTGCTATCCTCTCTCATGAATCGGATTTTAATAGAGTTATAGCATTCTGTGAAAGAGGAAACTATACGGATGCAAAACCTTTACTGACGAAAATAATAGCTCAGAACCCTACCAATTCGGAATATCACAGGATTATGGGACAAATACTTTCGGATGAAGGTGACCAGGAAGAAGCTATTAACTGCCTGATTGATGCTTTGCGCTGGGATTCAAAAAATCCGTGGGCACTGATCATGATGGGGAACATTTTTGCCAAATTCAAAAAAGATATCCCTGTGGCAATGAAGTATTACGATCTGGCAGTACTGGCAAAACCCGAGGATCACACTGCCATTTACAACATTGGAGCTCTTTTGATGAAACAGGGCAACACGGAAGAAGCCAAAAAATACCTGTTGGAGTCATTGAAAATCAATCCTGCCTATCCGAACACACACTATGTACAGGCTTTGATCGCTGAAAAGGAGAATGATTTATACGCTGCTTTCGACAGTGCCATTGATGCGCTGAAATACAATAAGAACAAAGATAGTCTCTATGAAAATTCTGTCAGGCTGGCTTTTGATATGGCAAAAAGAATCCTTCCAACAGAGGAAGGGAAAAAGACATATCAAGCCTACCGTCAGAAACTTGAATCGGCAGGGGGCACCGTGATTGATATTTTCGAAGATACGGATATACGGACGGCTGCAAAGATTGAATTTGCCGAAACCTATCAGCGTACCAATCATACCGTCAGGTTTAAACCAGGGTATCCTGCTGTTGAGCATCTTGTCATGCACGAATTAGTCCATCTTGATTTTGTTATTCAAGCCCGAAAAGAAGGTGTGAATAAGCTTTTTATCTCCCGACCGCAACAGAAAGCCGATTTTAAAAAAGCAATTGATCAGGTGATTGAAAAACTGAAAAAGAGGAGGGTGCCGGAAACTGAAATTACAAATTACAGCAACTCTCTGTTTGATGGCATCAATCTACAGGCCTATAATGCACCCATTGATTTATTTATCGAGGACTACCTGTATACTGAATACCCCAACTTAAGACCCTATCAGTTTATTTCGAATTACAACTTACTACAGGAAGCCATAAAAGCGGTGACCGATAAAAAGATACTTGAATTCTCACCGAAAGAAATACTGTCGAAAAGCAAGATGTATAATCTGGTGAATGCACTGCAATTCAATGATTTGTTTGGCATTGATCTGATACCCGATTATAACCCGCGATTAACCGAAATTAAGCAGGCACAGACTTTCTACACCGAATACCTGGAGTATAAGGACGACAGGCATCCTGCAGAAGAATACGAACTGGTGCAACTTTGGGGAAATGATTTGAAATTGAACCGTTTCTTTGAACTGGTGGACGAAGTAGAATTCCTCACTAAAAAACAAAAAGAAAAAGAGTTCCAGACTCTGATTGATTCAGCAGCACTTGCCAATCCCGCAACAACCGGTGATAAAGATACTGAAATGAGCCGTTTCCTTGCTTCACAAAAAGAAAAGGGAACGAATACCGATATTGTAAAATTTATGGTGGAAGCGCTGCAGTTTTTCGAATCCATGCCCCTGCAAAAGATTAAAGAAATTGCCTTCGAAATTGCCTTTAAAGGTGCCCAGGGATATAATCCAATCAATACCGGTTACACGATCGATTTAATGCCGGGCAAAGTCTTTACCGGCTATCAGATCCTGGCATACTACTATGTGTCCTTTGCCCTGGGAGCCCCGGAAGTACTTATGGAAATTCAATTGCCTTACCACGAGGAGTTTTTGCTGGCGAAGAGTATGAGGAATAGGAGGAATTAATTACAAAAGATTCAAAACCCATTATATGAATAAGCAAAATCTTATAAACAAGATAAAACAACTGGAAGGATTGACGCATGATGATCGCGCCGAACTGATAAACCTGCTGAATACCAAAAAGAAATACGGACTGATTTGGGAAGATAAACCTGAAGTTGTAGAAGAAGAATTACGGACACATTTGCCGGTACTGAGAGAAATAGAAGAGAAAAGGATTCTTTCTGTTGACAATGTTCCAGCCAAAGTTGAAAACAAAAAGCAAGAGCAAAGTCTATTATTTGAAGAAGAGGCTGGAAATACCAACAAAAATCTGAAACCAGAAAGTAAACAACTACCACCCAACCATATTCTTATTGAAGGAGATAACCTTCACGCACTTACTGCACTTACCTTTACACATGCAGGTAAGATTGATGTGATATATATTGACCCACCCTATAATACAGGCAATAAAGATTTTAAATACAATGACTCTTATGTAGATAAAGAAGATAGTTACAGGCACAGCAAATGGCTTTCGTTTATGCATAAACGAGTTGAAATTGCAATGCTATTGCTTAGTGATAAAGGAGTCATTTTTATTTCAATTAATGATATTGAACAGGCTCAATTGAAAATAATTCTATCAGAATTATTTAACGAAAATAATTTTGTAGCAAATTTAGTTTGGAGCAATAAAGAAGGTGGTGGAAGCTCTGACAGTAAGCATTTTAGATTAAAACACGAATATATTTTGTGTTATGCTAAAAATATACAAAATATAAACTTCAAGGGAGTTGAAATATCGAATAGGGAAAGATATACCTCAAGTGATAAATTTGAAAATATCAGAGGCCCGTATTATTTACAAAAATTAGGTATGGGTAGTATTCAATATTCAAATAGCCTTGATTATGAAATTGAAACCCCTGATGGCACTTTTACAACACCAAAATTAAATAATAGTGGAAAAAAAGCATGTTGGAGGTGGTCTAAAATAAAATTTGAATGGGGTCTTATTAATGAATTTATCGAATTTAAAAAAGATAAGAACAGTAATTGGATAGTTTATACAAAACAGTATTTAAATTGCGACAATGAGGGAAATTTAATTGAAAGAACTCAAAGACCTTTTGGAGTAATTGATACATTTTCGAGTACACAAGGAGCTAAGAATTTAGAAGACATTGGATTATCAAAAATGTTTAATTATTCAAAGCCAAGTGCATTAATAAAGTATTTATTAGATATTTCAACTCATGTTGACACTACAATTCTTGACTTCTTTGCAGGTTCAGGTACTACTCTTCATGCTACTATGCAACTTAATGCCGAAGATGGTGGAAATCGTCAATGCATTTTAGCAACCAACAATGAAAATAATATCTGTGAAGAAGTGACTTATGAACGTAATCGAAGAGTTATACAAGGATATAAAAATAGTAAAGGAACGTGGGTAAACGGATTGAAAGGGAATAACTTGCGGTACTATAAAATTGATTTTGTACCAAGCACCAAAACTGAACTAAATAAACGCTTCCTTGCCCAATGTAGTTCAGATTTATTGTGCATAAAGGAAGATTGCTATAATGAACTTACTGAATCCTTGAATTTTAATCCGGTTCAATGCAAAATATTTACTAACAACAAAGGAAGATACTTGATAGTTGTTTATCATAGCCGGAAACAATTGGAAGTTAATGAGAAGTTGATAAATTATATTAAAACACTTGATAATTTATCTGAAAACATTAGACTGTATGCATTTATTCCAGAAAAGGAAACTTTACTTGAAGACTTTGCCGAAGTAGCTGATAAGATAGAAGCCGTGCCATTACCCGAGGCCATATACAATGCCTATAGAGCAACATTCAGATCATTGAAGTTGGATAAAAAAGAACCAGTTGGAAATGTAGCTAAATTAGAAGATTCTGAGAATGAAAATGAAATAGTTGTCATTACCCAAGACGAAGAATAACCATGTACATATTAAAAGACTTTCAGGAAAAAGCAGTCAAGAGCCTGCTCAATCATACTTTTGAGACATTAAAAACAACACAAACTCAAATTCCAATTTTGCTGGAGGCTCCGACAGGTTCCGGTAAAACGGTGATGATGGCTTCATATATTGAGCGGGTCATGGAAGAATTGAACCTTCAGCCGGGGTTGAATGATAATGTGGCTTTCATTTGGTTCGCGCCAAACACACTTCACATACAAAGTTTTCTATCACTTCAAAAACTATATGCTGATACCAATAAGTTAAACTGTATAGATCTGAGCAATTTAAGCTCTAATCCTGTTCTTAATCCAAAAGATTTGCTTTTTGTAAACTGGAGCAGTGTAGATGGTATGAAGAAAATATGGCGTAAAGAAAACGAGACGAATACTAATTTAGAAACACTAATTGAGAATACGTATGCTAATGACACCCAAATCATTCTGGTCATTGATGAAGCTCATTTAAGTGCATTTACAGGACCTCAGGCTATTTCGGTCAGAAGACTTATCAATGCAAAATTAGAAATAATGGTTACTGCTACACCAAAGCAACGACCGCAACGAAATGTCTTTATATCCCGTCAGGAAGTGATTGACGAACAAATGATAAAGAAGGGTGTCCGGCTGAATATCGGTTTAGACCCGGCTCATCAGAATGGGGATAATGTTCATATTCATTTGTTACGTACTGCTTTTGCCAAGAAGAAAGAGCTGGAAGCCATGTATAATTCAGAACTGGGGGAAAATCAGATTAATCCACTGCTGTTAATACAACTGCCATCGGAAACTGAATCGTTGAGCGAGGAAGATAAATCAATCAGAGATACCTTAGTAGGATTGCTGAGCAATGAATTTGATGTTACTGCAAGCAACGGACGGTTAGCTGTTTGGCTGTCCGGTGAAAGAGACAAGGATGGATTGGAAGAACCAAATGGACATCATGATGTATTGATTTTCAAACAAGCCATTGCACAAGGATGGGATTGTCCGCGTGCATCAGTTTTGGTAAGTTACCGAAATGTGCGAAGTCCTGATTTTGGTATCCAGACTGTAGGTAGAATATTACGTATGCCTAGACAACGACATTATCAAAATGATGATTTGAATTATGGGTATGTTTACACGAATATAGAGAGCAACAGCATTAATTTTGTTCCTACTGATGCCGATTATTTCAATTATCAAATTGCAGAGCGTAAAAGACACACCGATTGGTGCTTCGAAAAACTAACTACATCAACAGTAGTAAATGACAGGGCATCCAAGGGTCTGTTGAATACAACATTTGAAAAATTGTTCTTCGATGTCATAGAAAAACGATATGATATAAAACAATTACCCGAACTGGATGTGTTTGCAGATGAAAATGATGCTGACCTAAAAAGGTTAGTTGCTGCAAACAGGCAAACTTTGAAGGATAATTTATGGATATTTGAGATAGATGATCATCAAATTCATATTCCCACAGACATAGAAGTTGATCCTTACGAAGTGAATTCAATCATTTTGAGTGCCAGCCAGGTAAGGAATTTTGCAATTACGAATGCTGAATTTGGCATTATGTTCGATCGTTTTTGCTATGATAACATTACAAGGCTTAATCGATCAAAGAGCTGGAAGAAGTTACGGGAAACACTCATTCATTTTGCAGAATACTATTTGAATATTTTCGAATACGAAGCACGCAAATTATTCCTGTATCCGCATAACAAAGGGCTTCTTATTGAATATATTGCCCTTGCACTTGAACATTTTGAAGCATGGCAAACAGAACTTGGAAATGAACACCGCAGGGTTGAGAATAGCGATTGGGAAGTACCTGAAATTCGATATTATAATGATTTGTACAACAGACAAGAGATTGAAAATTATGTCTTAGAACCCTTCTTTGAATATAACAAGGCTTCAACACCTGAAATAGCGTTTAAAAACTTTTTAAAGACTGATGAAATAAATATAAGTTGGTGGTACAAAAATGGTGACCAGGGTAAAGAGCATTTTGCGGTTCCTTATACCGACAGTTATGGTATAACACGTTTGTTTTATGTTGACTTTGTGATTAAATTCAAATCAGGAGAAATTGGATTATTCGATACAAAAACAAAACGATCGGATGTTGAAGCTCCAAATAAACACAATGCACTATTAACCTACATGGAATCAGAGAATGAAAAGAATAAGAAACGTACTTTAATTGGTGGAGTGCTTATATCTGAAGAAATAAGTAATGTTGTATCATTTAGATATTGTACGAATAGGATTATTGATACTAAAGACCTTACAGGTTGGACTTATTTCAATCATGCTGATATCAATATCAATTAAATAATGAAGCACACTATTTTTCACTCAACCTTCAAACAAAACTTTAAATCGAAATATCATGGCAAAAAAAGGATTGGACACTACATTTCTGCATTATGGCATTCGCAAAGAGGATATCAATCTGATTGAATCATTATGTACTAAGCACAAGTTAGAATTTGACTGGGTGAAAGAAGATATTCTAAAAGAATTTCATGAAAGGAAAATAAGCAATCAGGAATTGGATGAGAAGTCAGTAGAAAAGGTTATTGAAAAAGCTCTCCAAAAAATAAAATAATATGCTTATAAAAAGAATAAAAGCCAGGAATTTCAAAACCTACCTGAATCTTGATCTGGATATATCTGTACAACAAGACAGGCCTATAATATTAATTGGTGGGGTAAATGGTGGTGGTAAGACTACACTTTTCGAATCGATTTATGGGGCGTTGTATGGGTTGAAAATTTATTCAGTTAAACAATTCAAAGAATTACTCAATGCCGGTGCTATGGGCAAAGAGGATGAAAAAATAGAACTAGAGCTCCATTTTTCAGGAAAGGTACTCAATGAAGAACAGCAATATGTATTAACCCGAACTTACGCACTGAATCCTTCCGGGAATCCTGTTGAGAGTGTGAAATTAAATATGAATGGGACCATTTTCGTTTATGGCACTGCAACACCTTCTGCACAACGAGCGGAACAAGAAGCACAGGTTAATAAAATCATCAAAGCCAATTTACCCCAGGAGTTAAGTCGTTATTTTCTTTTCGATGCTATGGAAGCTGGCAGTTTGTTGAAAGAAGACCAGTTGAACCGTGTTATTAAAGAGAATATTGAAAACGTAATGGGTTTCAATAAATATCTTCAATTGGCTAAATCATCCGAAACAATATACCAGGCTTATACTGCCCAACGATTGCAGGTAGAAAATGAAAAGGCAGAATACCTGGAATTAATTGAACAAAAGAAGACCTTTGAAATCAAATCAACTGCCATTGACCAGCAATTACAAGATGCATTACAATACTCTGTATCGAATAAAGAACTTTATGACAATCTGAAAAGTGGGTTGAATCAGGATAGTTCAATTAATAATAAAATTGAAAACACAAAAAATCAAATCAGTTCAATTCAGAAAAGGGAAGATCTATTCAGAGGAGAATTGGATGATTTCGTAAAAGATATAGAAATCAATGTTTGTTTACCCAAATTGATTGAAGCCATTAAAAACGAAATTAGTCTGATTTTAAAAACAAAGAACGAAAAACTTCAGCAAAGTAACACGAATGTTAACCCTGATCAGATAGAATCAATCAGTAAAACTGTATTGCAGTATCTCACAAATAATAAACTGCTGCTAAAAGAGATTTCATTATCTGATTTGGTTGATTATGTTATTGTCTCAACTGTAAATGCAAATATTGCTGATGAATATGATTATCTGGAATTTTCGGAAGTAAAGGCACTCGAGGAATTGTTGAACACGAGAACTGCTAATACATTTCCATCCCTAAGTCAGCAACAAATAGAGCTTAATCTGTCGTTGAAACAAATTGCCGGATTGGAGGTTCAAATAGAGCAAATGAAAGCTCAAATTACGGGACGTGATTATGCTTTGCTTAAAGCTTTTGAAGAAAATGAAGCAAATATCAAAAAATATGAGTTCCAAATTAATGAGTTAACAGCAGACATCAACAAAACAGCTAAAAGACTGCATCAATACGACATTCAAATAAGCCAGGAACCCGATCCTAAATATGATACTTTAGGCAGGTTGAAAGGATTCTTTGAAGACGTTGCCAACCAATTGCTTAAAGTAAAGAAACAGCAAATAGAGATGAAGATGAAGCAAGACCTAAATATCAATTTGTCTGCTTACCGGGATGTAATTGATAGAGTCGAACTTTCGGAGAATCTATCAAATCTTACTTTTAAGATCTTTCATATATCCGGTAATGAAATTTATCTGAACCAACTCAATACAGCTTCAAAACAAATAGTCGTGCAAGTACTTTTAAAGTCTCTACACGAATTTGGAGATTATGATCCACCGGTAATGATAGATACCGTTATGGGCGTCTTAGACGAAGCAAGCAGAGCTACAGTATTGGAAAATTATTTTCCTGAATTATCACAGCAGACTCTCTTATTGAGTTCTGACAGTGAAATTAGGCCGGGAAGTGATTTTGAAAAGATTGAACCTTTTATTTCGAAAGCATATACACTGCAACGAAATATAACAAAACAACTCACAGAAATAATCCCTGGATATTTTGGTAAAACCTTAAACAATTAAGCAATGAGTATCATCAATCTTCAAAACATACGTCAGGCAGAAGGATTAATGGATGATCTGCATGAAGTCCGTACTAAAATAGAACAACGCATCAATCTTGAAAAGTATAGTACAAATCAAAAAGGTGTAATTATAACAGGTAATAAGATTATGCGTATTTGTCTTTTGGCAGGCTTGTCAAGTAAAGAATTGCGCGACTTATCTTCAATTGAGCAAACGCAGTTATCTAAAACCAGCAACCGGATATTTGAAACTCTTTTTACACTTCACAACTTAGGAAATGTTTATTCAGCTTTACTAAAACTACGTTATCAGGGATTAAATGTAGACTGGGAAAATTCCAGCATGAAAAGTAAAATTATCAATGCTGAAATTATTCGTGGAAGCCGTATATTATTAAACGACACTGTTTTGGATGAATGGTTATTGAATACTACTACTTTTAGCGGTAACAATAAAGCAGGAAGAATTCCTTATTTAAACCTCAATATCGGTATGTATGAAGATAATATACCTGCATTTTTGAATCTGAATGGAAAGGACATTACCAACACTCAAATTATTATAGCAGGAACTACCGGTTCCGGTAAATCAAATCTGTTGGCAGTATTGCTTAACGAGATCAGGACATTGTCTATTGAAAGTCCTTATCCGGTTAACTTCCTGTTATTTGATTACAAAGGCGAATTTTCTGACCCGGCAAATAATGGTTGGCTAAATTTATTTGAAGTAGATCGTAGTAGTATCCTCGATCCAATTAAAGATCCACTACCTTTCAATCCGTTTAAAGATTTTACAGGAAAAGCCCAAAACGAAATCAATCTCTATTCTACAGAATTGTCTACTGCTATATGTGCTATTGATAATGCCAGAATGAGTGCTAATATGAGTAATCGACTATCGGAATCTATTATAAATTCATATAAGCGCACACAAAATAAAGCAGTTAGTTTTGAACTTATATTGAAAGAATATATTTCAGACCAACCGGAAAGAGACAGAGACAGGGATGATAGTATTAAGTCGGTACTAAAACAATTAATTAGAACAAATTTATTTGCAAAAGAAGACAGTGTAGATTTAATAAAGGAAAGTTTTATTGTCAAAATGGATGGTTTCCCAAAAGATGGTCCTATTGCTAAAGCTATTGTTTACTTTATTGTTTCAAAACTGAATACCATCTACGAAAAATTACCAAAGCAGGTTATTGACGATGAATGTGTTGAATTACGTCATTTTACGATCATTGATGAAGCTCATTACATGTTAGGTTTTGATAACAAACCACTTCGTGATTTGATTGCAGTTGGTCGAAACAAAGGATTGAGTATTATTCTTGCCACCCAGAATATGGATAGTTATAAAAGCGAGTATTTTGATTTCTATGCAAATGCACAATACCCGCTTATCATGAAACAACAATCAATTAACGATGGAGTTATCAAGGATTTGTTTGGAGTTTCGGGTAAAGATTTTCAAGAGATTAAAGAAGCCATAGCCGGATTACAAAAAGGAGAACTTATTATCAAGAATCCTACTACTATTGCATTGGGTATTGGGAAGAAGTATAAGAAAATTAAAGTAAGTCATTTGATATAAATTATCAAACAAGCAACAACAGATAGAAATGCCGGTTTGTTTTTATATGATATTCGCGATATGGAAATCGCGAGACCCAATGACTATTCAGCAGTTATTAAAAGATCAAGGTACCGTATTGAATAGGACTCTTTTATTGTTTTAACATGAAACCGTAGTATTGAGTTTCATGGTTACAATCCGGAAATACGCGTCAGACCGTAAAAGAAACGGTCAGACGCTGTGGTTAGAAGGCTGGAATTCAGAAATTAGAACTCGGATTATAATGCATGATAGAATAGTCAGTTGAGTTTGTACAAATCAAAAAAAGTGATACCTTTGTATATATATTTACCTTATACTTTATGGAAAATATACTAGACAAAGAACGTATTATAAATTATTGGATTGAAAGTTCAGAAAATGATTTCAAAACAATGAATGATCTTTATCAAACAAAGAATAACAGTTGGGCGTTATTTATGGGTCATCTTGTTATTGAGAAATTACTTAAAGCTTTGTTTATTAAAGAAAAAAATGAATATCCACCATTAATTCATGATTTAAGGCGAATCTGTGAAAAAGCAGATATAAAACTTGATAATTCAAAAATAATGATATTGGACAGTATTTCAAGATTTAATATTAATGCAAGATATGATGATTATAAACAGAGTTTTTACAAACTTTGTAATGATGAGTTCACTGCTGAATGGATTGATAAAATAAAAGATTGCAGATTATGGATAAAATTAATGCTTTAAAAATTAGTAAACGTTATTTGAACCGTGTCAGGAAATCGGATATTGAATTTTCGGAGGCATGGTTATTCGGTTCCTATGCAAAAGGAAACCAACACGATAACAGCGATATAGACATAGCAATTGTATTGAAAGACAATGTAGTTCACACTTTTGAAACAGATGTAAAATTAATGGTTATCCGTAAAAGCGGAGACGAAACATGTATCGAGCCCCATGCATTTACAAAAGAAGAATTTAATAGTAGTCTGCCGATAGTGAATCAAATCACCAGATATGGCGAAAGAATCTCTCTTTAGGGCATACAAATAAGGACAACTAACCGGCTAAATTTCATACCTGAAGTTTAGCCGGTTTTTCTTTCCCCAACCATGGAAGGAATAGAAAAACGGGATTGTGATTTGTTATATGCAATGCAACCGGATAATTCTTTCACAACATTCATTCAGGGGCTATTTTTAGAGTGATCGTTCGGGTAATGATTAATGAGATCGTCTGGAAGGAAAACGCGTCAGACCGTAAAAGATCCCGCCCCGATAGCTATCGGGGGCTATCGGGGGGTCAGACGCTTGGGTTAGAGACTGAAGTTCAGAACATGAATATAGCCGGTTTTTCTATCCCCAACAAGGAAAGGAATTGAAAGATCGGAGAGGAAACTGTGTACAGTCACGTAAATCTGTCACTATGATCATTTAGAAGCTGTTTTTAAAGATATTATTCGGGTCATGTCAGTGAGCCCCATAACCCTTCCGATCCGTGTATTTACAAGTCATAATCTTTAAATAGAACATTCTAATTGAAATATTTTATAGAAATATAGAACAGTAACAAATTTGTTACTATATTTGTACTGCAATTATAACGTAAAGATAGTATGCCCGAAGTTTTTAGAATGTTTGGTATGCGTTTTTTCTTTTATGCAAATGAGCATTTGCCCTTGCATATACACGTTCAGAATGCAGATGGAAAAGCCAAATTCAACTTATTGCCGCAAGTGAAGCTTGCATTTAACAAAGGGTTGAAACCTTCAGACATTAAATTGGCAGAAGCCATTATTGAAGAAAACAAAACAATAATTATTAAAGCATGGGAGGTATTTCATGGAAGTATGGAATGATTTGAAAATAGTAAAAGTATGGTTCGATGCAGAGAATATCAACATACTTACTGACGATGGAACAAAAAAGAGCCATCCATTACGTTGGTTCGACAGACTCTGGAACGCGACTCCTGAACAACGCGAAAAATATGAAATTGGTAAATGGGGCGATGATATTCATTGGCCGGAATTGGATGAGGACCTAAGTCTCGAAGGTTTTTTCACATACAACCGGGATGAGATTGTAAAACAAAAAAACGAAGTGTCACTCGTATTCAGTCGGTTTCCAGTATTAAACATTAGTAAGTTTGCCGAACAGGTTAAAATAAATCGAAGTTTACTGGCAAGTTATGTTTGTAATGAAAAGCAACCGGGGGCTAAGCGGAAAAAACAAATTGAAACTGCCTTGCACCAACTCGGGAAAGATCTTCTATCAGTGAAATTGTAGCTTTATGTGTTGGAATATACTGATATGAGTTGGGAGTAACTAAGTTTCCAAGGTTCTGCATTGTGTCTTTTGCTATGTCTCTGCCTTGCAATTGTATAAACTTAAAATATAAATTACTTCACCGGCTGAATCTTCCAAAGTGAAGTTAAGCCGGTTTTGGTTTTTACTGTCCAGCCGGATTACAGGAGTAAGCCGGTTTTTCTTTCCCCAACCATGGAAGGAATAGAAAAACGGGATTGTGATTTACAAAATGTTATACTGCCGGGTAAATCATTCACTACGATCATTTAGGGGTTGTTTTTAGAACGATAGTCCGGGTAATGATAAAGGAGATCGCATGTAAGGGATTACGCGTCAGACCGTAAAAGATCCCGATAGCTATCGGGGGGTCAGACGCTTGGAACTATTTGATTGTAAATAGAAGTCTATTTATTTAATTCTTTCGAACTTAACAACAATACATGTTGTTCTTCAACTAATTAAAATATCGGATATTCTTAAAACTTCTTGAAAAAACCCTTATATTTGCATCATGAAAACGGGTGTAAATTACAATTCTAATATGCTTCCCTGGGCAATTGCCCGGGCAGGATTTGATCTACCTGAATTTACAACAAAAGTTCCGGATATTCAAGGGTGGATTGATGGAACAAAGAATCCGACAGTAAAACAATTAGAAGATTTTTCCCGAAAGGTACATTTGCCATTTGGCTATTTGTTTTTGCCCGAACCACCTAATGAAAAATTACCAATACCATTTTTCCGCACGAACGATAGTCAGGCCACTGCAGTAAGCATTAATGTGTATGATACCATCCTGCTTATGCAGCAAAGACAGGATTGGCTACGTGATTATTTGAAAGATAATGATTTTGAAGATTTACATTTTGTTGGCAAGTTCCGAAATAGTCATAACGTTCAGGAAATAGTTACAGATATCAGAAACACATTAGGTCTTTCTGAAAACTGGGCAAGTGAATTTAAAACATGGGAAGAAGCACTGATTCATCTGATTCAACATATCGAAGATAATGGAATTATTGCTGTATTTAACGGAGTAGTTGAGAATAACGGTCACCGTAAGATACCTGTAGAAGAATGTCGTGGTTTTGTGTTGGTTGATAAGACAGCTCCATTTATGTTCGTGAATAATGCAGATGCTAAAGCTGCTCAAATGTTTACCATCGTCCATGAACTGGCACATATATGGACAGGACACAGTGCAGGATTTGATTTTAGGAAACTACAGCCGGCAGATAATCAAAATGAAATACTGTGCGACAAGATTGCAGCAGAATTCTTAGTACCTGAAACTGCATTTAATCAGCTGTGGGACAAAAATCAAAGTATAGAAAATGCCGCACGATATTTCAAAGTAAGTCATGTCGTAATTGCCAGAAGAGCCTTAGATACGGGGAAAATAGCAAAAAGAGAGTTTTTTGATTTTTATGATGAATATACCAACAGGGAGTTTATCAGAAAAGAGACACAAAGCTCCGGGGGTGATTTTTATGCGACAACCAGAAAACGGTTGAGTATCACCTTTGCAGCTCATATCAACAACGCCGTAAAATCGGGCGAGCTCCTATATAGAGATGCCTATAAGCTTACCGGTTTAAAGGGTGATACTTTCCAAACATTCTTTTCGAAAAACTTTGAATTGGTATGAAAGTATATATTGTTGATAGCAATTTTTTCATACAAGCTCACAGAGCAAGTTATCCGTTGGATATTGCTTTAAGTTTTTGGAAGAAAGTCAAACAGCTTGCAAATGAAGGAAAGATTATCAGTATTGATAAAGTAAAAAGCGAGATTTACAATAAAAATGATGCCCTGGAAGAATGGTGTAAAGCTAATTTGCCAATCGACTTTTTCAAAGATTCTACTCAGATCATGCAAACTTATAGTCAGGTTTCAGCATGGGCAATTTCAAAGAGCAGGTACTTTATGCCAAATGCAATAAATGAATTTTTAGATGCAGATGAAGCGGATGCATTTCTTATAGCCTACACATTAGCCGATCCGAACAATAGAACTGTAGTTACCCATGAAATAAGTCAACCAACCCGAAAAAATAAAATTAAGATACCTGATGCTTGTATAGATTTGAATGTTCAGTATGTGAACACTATAGATGTGTTAAGACAATTAGGAGAGTCGTTCTAACAGTAATACCTGTAAAAAGATCTTCAAGTGAAGTTTTATAGTTCAATCTTATAGCCAATATTAAACATAAAGAGCATATATAAAACCAATTCACCGGCTAAATTTCATACCAGAAGTTTAGCCGGTTTTTTCTTTCACCAACCATGGAAGGAATAGAAAAACGGGATTGTAATTTGTGAAATGATATGCAGCCGGGTAATTCTTTTACAACATTCATAAAGGGGTTGTTTTTAGACTGATGGCCCGGGTAATGAATTTAACCGCCTGTAAGGAAAAACGCGTCAGACCGTAAAAGATCCCGATAGCTATCGGGGGGTCAGACGCTGTTGTAGCTGAAAATAAAGAGACTCTTACAACTATTAATTATGGACAAATAAAGGTATTATAAAAAATAAACATGGAATCATTTGTCATTATGTAACAGAAACATTATATTTGTACTACATAATTATATTCTATAAAACAATTAGCCCTATGAACTTTGTAAACAGAACTGAAGAACAGGCACGAATCAGTAAAATTCTATCAGCTGAGAAAGCAGGATTTATAGTTGTTTATGGTCGACGCAGGTGCGGTAAATCAACCTTACTAAAATATGCCTTGACAGAAAAGGATATTTACTTTATGGCTGATCAGACTGAGAGTACACAACAAATTACCTTATTGGCACAGACTATTGCAATTCAGATTGAGGGTTTCGATTTGGTGAAATATCCTAACTGGGAAGCATTGTTCACGACATTAAATCAGCGTGTTACCGAGCGTATAACATTGTGTTTGGACGAATTCCCGTATTTAGCAAAGAGTTCTCACGAATTGCCGGCTATCATTCAAAAGCTGATTGACAAAGGCGAGAATCGCTTTCACCTGATAATCTGTGGTTCATCACAACAGTTAATGCACGGTTTGATAATTGATAGTTCTGCACCTTTATACGGGCGGGCTGACTTGATTTTAAAAGTCAAGCCAATGAAACTTCCCTATCTGCAAGAAGTATTGCAATGCAATTCGATCGATGCAATTACAGAGTTTTCTGTTTGGGGAGGAGTACCCCGTTATTGGGAGTTACGATTGCAAGAAAAGAGTTTAATGGATGCTTTGCAAATGCATTTGTTTTCTTCCTTAGGCACATTAATTGAAGAGCCTTTGCGACTGTTTGTTGACGATATGCGCGACACGGCGCAATCATACACCATACTTTCATTAATTGGGAATGGTGTGCATCGGTTGTCTGAAATAGCTGCCCGCTTGGAAAAACCTTCAACCAGTCTGGGAGGACCATTGGAAAAGTTAGTTCAGTTGGGGTATATTGAAAGAGAATTACCTTTTGGCGAAAATGAAAAGAACTCGAAGAAAAGTTATTATAAGATTGCAGATCCATTTGTCAATTTTTATTTCACTTTTGTTGTGCCGAATCGCTCCCTGATTGAGATTGACAAAGGAAATCTGGTACTGGAGCGGTTGACGAAAAGTTTTCCGGGATATACATCGTTATGGTGGGAGAAAATATGTCGTCAAGCGGTTTCCGGAAGTGAAATAAACGGATTTACCTGGGGATTTGCACGCAGTTGGTGGGGTAATGTATCAAGAGATGAAAGAATTGAAATAGATGTTGTTGCAGAATCAACTAATGGGAAAGCATTGTTGGTTGGCGAATGCAAATGGACAGAAAGCGAAAATGCCGCCCGACTCATTTATGAATTAGAAGAAAAAGCACAAAAACTTCCTTTTTCAAAAGGGAAAACGATAATTCCTTGTCTGTTTTTAAAAACAAATCCTGTTGATAAGATAACTCAAAGAGTTTTTTTGCCTAATGATATTGTAAAAATGCTAAAATAAACATTGAAAACTGATACCCCTCCAATAAAGAACATTTATAATGCGTCAAACCGTAAAAGATCCCGCCCCGATAGCTATCGGGGGCTATCGGGGGGTCAGACGCTGTGGCTAATTAATTGATTTTCGATCTTAAGATTCAATCATTTTTATCTTTATAAGAATTTTTAAATGCTTATTATCAATTTCAATTGTTATATGTATATTTGCAATATCAAACATCTCAAACAGGAAGTATTATGAAAGTAACAGCTGAAATAAATACAGACAGCCCAACAGGTAAACGTATTGTGCGTGAGTTGGAGAAACATTATAAAGTAGTAAAAATAAATTATCCTTCTACAACAAATCCGGAAGATGAGGAGGAAAAAACATACAGTTTTGATGAATTTAAAGCGAATGTAAAAGAAGAATTTAAAAATCGTTATGGAGTGGATTTTGATGAAGTATAATACACTTTGAAGAATGAAACAATACAAAATATTGATATCAAACGATGCAAATAAAGACATAAAACATTTATTTGATTTTATTGAAAATAATTATCATGCACCATTAACAGCAAAGAAATATATTGATGGCTTATTAACAGCTATTCAATTTTTAACTCTTACAGCAGATTCATTGCCAATTGCACATCGAAAATTATTCCTAACATATGGAACAAATGTATATCGGGTAAATTATAAAAAAATGGCTATTATTTATTCAATTCATGGTGATATTGTTTATATACATAGAATTATACCCGGTGTTTTGATTACAGAATAAATTTTATATAAATAACAAAAAAGCAATTATTCGGCTGAATTTTAATTCTGAAGTTCAGCCGAAGGTGTTTCTTCTTGAAATGCATACTTTCTTATAACTGAAATCGGGCTATTGTAATAACCGGCGTTTATAATTTAGATGGACTGCGATACGGGGATTACGCGAAAGACTGTAAAAGAAACGGTTGTACGCATTGTTTAGTAAGTATCCGGAATAAACATTTCAATAGTTTTACATCAAATCATTAATTGTTTATATATTTGCATTGTTATTACAAAAGCAAATTATTATGGCACGCATAGCAGGAATTACAATTGAGAAAGATAAAAGTGGAAATGCAAGGTATGCCCGTATTGATTTAAAAAAATACGGAAAACAATTAAGTGCTTTCTTTCAGGAATTAGGTATTCAGGACGAAGTGTCTACTTATGATCCTAAATTTGTTGCTAAAATAAAACGCAGTGAGAAGCAAGCTGAGGAAGGAAAAGTACAAAGATTAGATCTGAACGATATATGGAAATAGATTTAACCGAAGAAGCAAAAAAAGACCTACTTAAACTTAAACGCTCAGGGAATAAGGGCGTAATAAGAAAAGTAGAACTATTATTATTTGCCATTTCGGAAAATCCATATGCAGGTATTGGCCAGGTTGAACAATTAAAGCATGAACTTATTGGAAAATGGTCCAGACAAATAAATAATGAACATCGGATTGTATATTCGATTGACGATGAGAAACAACTTATTACTATATACTCCATGTATGGACATTACGAAAAGTGATTTCATCTTTTAAAGCCACAATTAATTATTATTTGTGGCTTTTTTATTTTAAAAAAAATATAAAATAAATTATTTTAAAGTATGTTTATTACGTCTCTCTTCAAGGTGCTTTTTAATTTCTTCAAAGTTCATATCTTAAGTATCCATGCTTATTTTATCCCGCACTTCACGCATAAAATTCACTGCTTTGAAACCTTTTATGGCTGTTTCATTTGTTTAGTATCATGCCCCCCAACGATATTATATGTTACAATTTTCAAGAATGAAATAAAGAAGTTCCGTCTATGTTTTGGTAGGAAACAAAAAACCCCTCAAAATCATATGATTAAGAGGGGTTATCCGTACCCAGAGCCGGGATCGAACCGGCATGGAAATGAATCCACTGGTGTTTGAGACCAGCGCGTCTACCAATTCCGCCATCTGGGCAATTGCAGTGCAAAAGTAAGAAATTTTTTGAAATTGGCAAGCTCAAAAGCTACTTTAAATTTACAATGTACAATGTACAATGTACAATTTGCAGAAGATAAAGCAATTGAATCATTTTTGTCAAATCATAAAGTTTAAATTAAACGAATTGTAAGGGTTATTATTCCTCTGATTTCTTCTTTGCTACGTAATCATTCCGCTTTCCGGCAAAAATATCGTACTTACAAAACCAGCAATCGAGTGCTCCATTGAGCAATCTGATCCGTTCTGTTGGCTTAAACCCTATTTTATCAAGGCATTCTTCGTGTGAGCTGATGACCCATGCGGAGCTGCCTGCAAATTTATGTTTGATTGTCGTACCCAGTGCAGCATATAAACCGTAAATATCATCCGAAGTGATACGTTCGCCATAGGGAGGATTGGTTACAATCATACAATTTTCAGCAGGGGCTTCCAGTTTTTGAACCGGCATGATCTGTAACTCGATATATTTACTCAATCCGGTACTTTTCACATTTTGTTCGGCAATTTTGATGGCATGTGGTGAATTATCCGATCCATATATTTTAAAATCGAACGGACGTTCATATGAATCATCATTGTATAATGTATCGAAAAGATCTTCATCAAAATCATTCCATTTTTCGAATGCAAAGGACGAACGGTAAATGCCTGGTGGTATGTTCAGTGCAATAAGGGCAGCCTCAATGAGCAGAGTGCCCGAACCACACATGGGATCAACAAAGTTGGATTGACCTTTCCAGCCGGCCAGTAATAACATCCCTGCAGCCAATGCTTCATTTAACGGCGCTTCTGTCTGAGCAACCCTGTACCCGCGTTTGTGAAGCGATTCGCCTGAACTGTCGATGGACAACGTGCAATGATGTTCGGCAATATGAATGTTAATCATTAACTGGGCACCATCCAACCGTACGGAAGGCCTGCGTTCAAACCGTTCGGTAAACCAATCGGCTATGGCATCTTTAACCCTGTAGGCAACAAACTTGGAATGTCGGAATACTTCAGAAAAGACAGTAGAATCGATCACAAAAGTGCTATCGACCGACATATAATCACTCCAGTTAATTTGTTTAACCTGTTCGTACACTTCATCGGGATTTGTAGCATCAAACGATAATATCGGTTTGAGTATTCGTGAAGCCGTCCGGCAGCACAGATTTGCTTTATACATCATCGCTTTATCACCGGTAAAACTAACCGCCCTCCTTTGAAGTTGTACATTGTTGGCACCGATATTTACTAATTCAGTGGCCAGTACTTCTTCCAATCCCCGGAAGGTTTTCGCTAACATTTCAAATTCCATATTTTCTTTTGTCTTTTGTCTTTTGTCTTTTGTCTTTTGTCTGTTTTCAATATCAAACTATCCACTGATCATTTTATATCCCTGTTTTTTTATTCTGAGCGAGTTTTGCACCGGCAGGCACATCGGTATCAACCCACATATTACCTCCGATTACTGCTCCATCACCCACATTAATCCTTCCTAAAATGGTGGTATTGGAATAAATGATAACATTATTCCCAATATGCGGATGTCTGTCAATTCCTTTTATAGGATTCCCGCTTTCATCTAATGGAAAACTTTTTGCCCCAAGGGTTACTCCCTGATACATCTTTACATTATTACCAATAATTGCTGTTTCTCCAATTACGACTCCTGTCCCGTGATCAATGGTAAAATACTCTCCAATGGTCGCACCCGGATGAATATCAATCCCGGTTTCAGAATGTGCCATCTCTGTAATTATACGGGGAATAAGAGGCACTTCCAGTTTTAACAGGGCATGTGCAATACGGTAATTACTGATGGCGCGTATGCTTGGATAACAAAAAATCACTTCTCCAAAACTTTTAGCTGCCGGATCACCATTATAGGCTGCAATTACATCTGTATGAAGTTTTTCCCGAATATCAGGTAATTGTAGGATAAATTCAGTTGCTTTTTTTGAACCTGTAAATTCTAAATCATCTCCTTCTTCTATACCTGATTGATTACTGAAACATATACCGGCTTTTATTTGTTGAGCGAGTAATACCTGTAAACGGTCAATATTGACCCCGATATGATTCATCATGTTTAATGCATTTACAGCTGAATCACCAAAATATCCGGGAAATAAAACAGAACGTACTAACTGAACAATTTCCTTTAGCACATCAGTCGAAGGCATTGTTTCGTTATTCCCCTGTTCATGATAAACATCTTTAAAACCTTCTAATTCTGAAAGCTTTTTTATTGTGTCTAATAAATCATTATCCATTATTAAAACTATTGAGATTTTTTTAATCTGACATTAACTTAACATCATGAAGCAGAATAACAAGCTGAAAGAATCTGTTTTTGCTATTCCAATATTTATTAAAAGTCTTCCGATTTTACAGTTGAATTTTTTTATTCAGTATTTTTAAACCAGTCAATGCATTTTGCAACCTTTTATCCCCTAATCCATCAACAATAACATAAGGCTTTCCGGTTTGTTCAATCTCCTTTTTATACCAATTAAAAAAATACTCACGATCTTCGCCATGTTCGCGAACCGGATCGGGTACCCATGGTAAATCGGGCGTACAAAGTAAGTATAAATCAAAAAAACCTGTTTTCAATTGTTCTGTCAGAAAGTCGGGAACCTTTCCAAAACAATAGGAAAACCAGACTTTAGTGATTATAAGTTCGGTATCAAAAAAAATATATTCTGCAGATGAAGGATTCTTTTCTGCTTCTTGCTCTTCTTCGATTTGCTTCAAAGCAATAATGCAAATATCATTGTAAGTATAGGGGCCCTTTAAATTTTCAACATAATCGCGGGCATATTCGGGAACCCAGAGAGACTTAAAATGTTCAGCCAGCTGTCCTGCCAAAATGGTTTTTCCGGTTGATTCAGGTCCAAGAATTGCAATTTTCAACATAAAGCAAAAAAAGTATTCAGTAAGCGGGTAAACAGTAAGTCCTATGTATAAGGCTTAAAGTCAAATGACTTGCCCGAAACAAACACATTTACACAATTACACTGTTCAATGATTCAATAAATTATAATTATCTTTGACAAAAAAATATGTGCAAATTTACGACAATTATTCTGCTTTCATGTGCTTTTTCAATATTTAGTCCTCAAATATCAGCACAAAATGCAGATATAGAGTTATTAAGAAGCATAAATGGGTCAACTTCTACAGGTCTTCGCCAATATTCTTCATTTATTAGCAATACCACTCCGGAGGTTGTAATAGCAGTTCCTGTAATTATGGGCACAATAGCGTTGATCGAAAATAATGATGATTTATTAAAAAATGCACTATATGTGGGAGTTAGTATAGGTGTTTCAGCAGGAATAAGTTATTCATTGAAGTATGCTGTTAACCGTACAAGACCTTATATCACATACCCTACTTTAAATGTCAATCCTGCTATTTATGAATCATCATCATCTTTTCCTTCAAGTCATACTTCAGTAGCATTTGCAACAGCAACAGCATTAAGTTTAGAATATCCGAAATGGTATGTTATTGCACCGACATACTTTTGGGCATGTTCTGTTGGGTATTCACGCATGAACCTTGGCCTGCACTATCCTTCGGATGTACTGGCCGGAGCAGTTATTGGAAGTGGAAGCGCTTATATTACCTATCTCGTAAATAAATGGTATTGGAAGAAAAATAACAATAAAAAGCTGATTGGTTTACAGGCATATTTGTAAAATGGGTAGTTCTACTTTACTAAAATAAAAAACAGCAAAAACTTTTAACTACAATAGTCACATTAGGACACAAAAACAAAATATAAAAGAATACAATAGATAAATACCTAACGGTATTTTAAGAATTTTAACCCAACAAGATGTTTGAATACAATCTATCTTATGAGAACTATTGTGGTTAATTTTTTAATCTGGGAAAGTAGGAGTAGTATTTTGTTTGGATTAAAAAAGAATTGAATTTGAAATAACCGATTCTTTAACATAAAATTAATTCGAGCTCCAATTCTATTCTTCTGTTTCGATTTAATTTTTGTCAATATTCACAATCCGAATTTTAATATTCTATTATAAAATACCATCTGGTTCATATTTAATAAAAGACCATCTACCAGGCTACTAAAAAAACGTTAGAAGAAATTTATTTTCCGTACTTTTATAGCTTCATGTCTGTTTATCATGAAAGTCTTTTTAGTTATCAGAACAAAACTAAAAAACTATAAACATCCAAATGTAATTCCCAACTTAATAATTTACATATTCTATTTGCTATTATTTGTATCGTCCTGAAATTTGTTTACACTTTTACTTTCCACTCAACTACTATCTTTTCAACTCCTCCTACTTACAACCTACTTAGACACTTTTCAAGGTAAAATAAAAGGTAAGTTGAAGAATTTATTAAAGGCTTTTTGTATGTGATTCGGCAGAGAAATCAGGAATATTAATTAAAAGCACTGAGTTACTTCATCAGATGGAAAAAGGCAAGTAGAAAAAATCAGAATAAGGAATTAAAATTATTGTCTATTTAACATAAGTTTGATGGAATACGTTGAAATATCCAAAATATGTAACTATTCTATGTCATAAATAATACTTTTAAATAAACATTTTGTCAGAAATAATGTTAGAAATATACACTAATTTATTTACTCTGTTTTATGAATATTTGAAAGTGATGATTCTGATATATGCTTAATTTTCATATGTTATAATTTAATTGCTTTTAAAAAGGTAAAAAATGAATTTAATTTATTGATATTAAAGGAAATAATAATGTTGAGAGCGTGTAATTCCGCCAAAAATGATAAGAAACAAATAGCAGAGAATTGGAAATAATTAATTAACTATAGTGTTCTATATATTCTGTGGTTTATTTTTGTTTCTTATGAGAACTTTGAAGGAAAAGGTGGAGATAGTTAATAGACAAAGCAAAATTTGTCTGGAATTTATTGATGGAGATTGAAGATCTGAGTGAAAACCGAACAGTGACATTTAATTTATGATTCAACAATTTTTTGATGCTGAACATTCAATTGTTTGATTTCATTACTCTTCGTTCCTTTTTATATTCAATTGTTTTTCTGTTCTTTTAATTCTTTATCATGAAATCTCAAGAAACTGAACTTAGATTTTTGTATTTGGCTATTGATCTGATAATTATGAACACTTCTATTTTGTTTGTATTATCAATTTACTATAATTTTAATCAATTAAACATTCCTGACAAGAGTATATATCTTTTACTCTTAAATTTGTCCGAAGTAATTACTTATTCTGTATTCTCCAAAAGGAATCTGTATTTACATGATTATTTTTCAAACAGAGTTAGTCGAATAACAAACAGGACCCTGATATTCATTATAATAGCTTTTATATTAGCCCAATTGATTCTTCCCGGAAATTTTTCACACATATTTTTATTGGAATGTGCAGTAGTTTATTATGTTGGAAAGCTGATTTTCTATTATTTTTTATATAGCTATTTAAGATTCAGACGTGCGAAAGGTTTTTATGTTCATAGGGTATTTATTGTTGGCTTGAATGATATGAGTATTTTTTTACGTCATCTGCTAAATAATAATCCCATGTTAGGATATGAATTTATAGGATATGTCTCAGATAAACCTGAAGAAGATGAAGATGTATTGGGCAATATGGAAGAATTAGTTTCATTGGTAAATCAACATCAAATTGATTTTCTTTTTGTTACACATTCTGCCTATAATGATTTAATGAAGAGCAGGGAATTACTGGCATTATGCAATAAAATAGGAGTACGATTGAGATTCGTTCCCGAAAATCAATATTGGTTTAAAAACAGAATGGATATGGAAACGGTTGGTTCTTTAGTGGTATTCAATCCACAGGAAATACCGTTAGATGATATGCAGGCACGTTTTTTTAAACGCATTTTTGATGTCTTTTTCTCCTCAATGGTTATATTATTTATTATCAGTTGGTTATTTCCAATAATTAGTCTACTTATTAAACTTAGTTCAAAAGGACCTGTGTTTTTTAGTCAAAAGCGAACCGGAATAAATAACAAAACATTCACATGCTTAAAATTCAGAAGCATGCAAATGAATAATGAGTGTGATGAAAAACAGGCATCTGTAAATGATCATCGTATCACTGCAATTGGCCGTTTCTTAAGAAAAACAAACATCGATGAGTTCCCTCAATTCTTTAATGTATTAATTGGTCAAATGTCTATCGTAGGTCCACGTCCGCATATGCTGAAACATACGGAGCAATATTCAGAACTAATTGAATATTATAGGGTACGACACTATGTGAAACCCGGAATTACCGGTTGGGCACAAGTAAACGGTTATCGCGGTGAAACTGATAAACTTTGGAAAATGGAAAAACGGGTGGAATTTGATATGTCTTACCTGGAAAACTGGACATTCTGGTGGGATCTAAAAATTGTTTTACTGACTATATTCGGCAAAAATACCTATAAAAATGCACTATAGGAGTTTGTAAGGAAAATTATAGATCAGACAAGACTAATCTGCATTTATATATTCACCGATTTTATTTTAAATCCTTTCCTGTTCTTCTTATTTTTCATCTTTCTGAAATTGTAAATAAAACTATATCAGAAATAGACTGTATATAATGAGAATTGAGAATTGAATAAATACTTTTCTGGAATACTCTTTTGTGTTCTTTTCGATTGCAGTCATCATTAGAAACTTTTATGCGAACTTTTGAGACTAATGTGTTTGTATTACTTCTTCAAACGAAAACAAGCTGTACCTATTTTAATTTATTAACCAACTTACTATTTGTAAGATCTAATTTAAAATAGTTCCATTTTTACATAGCCTGTGGAATCCGGGAGTTAAATGTCAATTCAATTCAATTGCTTTTTCCATTGAAGATATCCAACTACAGCCATTACAGTATAAATGACAAACAAAATTGCTGTTGGATATAAACCCTTGTAAATGAATAATCCTGTAGCAATCCCATCTGCAACGATCCATACCAGCCAATTCTCAATAAGTTTACGGGCAAGCATCCATGTCCCGACTACACTTAACATTCCAACCAATGAATCGGCCTTTGGGATGGTTGAATCGGTAAATCTGGCAAGCACAAAATAATAAATGAAGTAAATTACAATAGAAGACAAACATAACCGGAGTATTAAACGGGTTGATGTCTTTGTAGCAGGTAGTTCCTGGCCTGAATCCGGACTCCCTTTTTTCCAGCTAAACCATCCATAAACGCTGATGACCAGATAGTAAAACTGTAGACTCATATCTGCATAAAATCTGGTCTGAAAGAATACCACAATATATAAGGCAGAGGATAAAAAACCAAAAATCCATAAACTCACTTTCTGCTCAATGGATAGATAGATATAAATAAGGCTAAGTAGGACACCAATGATCTCTACCCAGTTTGTATGCAAATACGAATAGATCATGATTTGTCGGTTTGGAATATAAAAATACGCAGATACCGGAAATAATTATATACTTTATAAAGTAAAGAGTAACCGGTATAAAATCCGGTTACTCTTTAAACTCTTAACTCTTCAAACTTTCAAACCCTTCAAACGCATGAACTACTTAAGTATTTTCTCGAAAGCTCCCGGTGTCTGTAAAATCTCAACAGCTTTCTGAAGTGATTCGTTATCGGCATCCATGATTTGATAATACTCATTCATTTCCCATAAATCGCGAGCAACTAAAGCTTTCAGTTGAAGTTTAATCAGTGGTTTTGAAATGGCATACTGTGCAGTGTCAACTTTGATATTTTCTTTCTCTGCAGCACTTAGCAATAGATTCAGGAAGGCATCATCAACTTCGTATTCCTTTTTGAATTTTTCAAAAGTAGGATATTTCTTTTTTAATTCTGCACGGTTTTTATCTATGTATTGAACGCAAACTTTGAGTACTACACCTCGTGCCACAATTTTACGATGAAAATCAGTATAACGAGTAGTATCAAGGGGTACAAAAATGTCGGGCATAATACCTCCGCCACCATAGACTTTTCGTTTCAGATTAAGTGTGTAGTAACGCAATGAATCGGGGAAATGAATGCTATCGGCATGTAATAATTCACCTTTCTTGAAACGGTCGACTAAATCCATTTCGTATTTTTCATATCCACCTTTGTACGATTTTTGAATGCAACGACCAGTTGGAGTATAATAACGGGCAACTGTTAGTCGCAACATAGATCCATCAATTAATGGGAACTGTCGTTGAACCAACCCTTTACCAAATGTACGACGACCTACAATGATAGCCCTGTCCCAATCCTGCAATGCTCCGGAAACAATTTCGCTGGCAGATGCGGAATATTCATCTACCAGTACAATTAATTTCCCTGTTTCAAATATACCATTTGAAGTCGATTCTGCTACTGTTTTCGGTTGATTTAATCCCTGAGTATAAACAATAAGTTTATTAGCAGAAAGAAATTCATCTGCTAATTGAATAGCAGCATTTAAATAACCGCCACCGTTACCCTGCAAACTAAGAATGAGTTTAGTCATTCCCTTTCCCTTTAGAGTTTTAAATGCCTTTTCAAATTCCTGAACAGTAGAATTTCCAAAATTATTAATTTTTATATATCCTATATCTTTACCAATCATGTAACTTGCATCAACACTATAAAGTGGAATCTTATCACGTATTATTTTAAATTCCATCAATTCTTTTATTCCACCCCGACGTATCTTTACAGTGACTTCTGTGCCTTTTTGTCCGCGTAAGCGTTTAAAAATATCTGAATTTTGCATTTTTACACCAGCTACTAAATCGTTATCGATGTAGATAATGCGGTCGCCGGGTAAAATTCCTACCTTTTCGGCAGGACAACCTGAAATAGTCTGGATCACTAATAGTGTATCTTCCATCATTTGAAACTGAATGCCCACACCTTCGAAACTGCCTTCAAGAGGTTCGTTTACCCTGTCAACTTCTTCTTTGGGAATATATAACGAGTGTGGATCTAATTCTCTTAATACAGCTTCAAGTGTATTTTCAACGATTTTTTTATCATTGATACTGTCGACATATAAATTCGAAATCGCTGTAAGTGCATTCGTCAGTTTGCGTTGTTGAAACGACGAAAACCCTTGGGCAAATAGAACTGGAGTCAGAACTAAAAAAAGGAGGGGAACAAATATCTTTTTCATTTCAATGTTAAATTTTTAAAGAGCGACAAAGATACAAAAAAAACATAAGGTGATGACTTGCTTTAAAATATATAAAGAGAAAGAATTATTCTTTTAACAGTCATATTTGCGTTGAATGTAATAGATTTGATTTAATTAAGTTTTCACCGGCATTTAATTCTTCTAATTTACAATTCTTAAGGTTAGATATTTGTTGATAAATTTCATATATTGTCAGGAGGCTTTCATCCGTTTCTACAAATAAATGCTTAACAGGAGTAATGAGTAAACTTTCTATATTAAAATGTTCGCCAAAAGACAATCCACATCCTACTTTGAGTGCTTGTTGGGCCAACTCAGGTTTGCCTCTGAATCCATGAATAATCCAACGTTGACCGGGATTAAGTCTTTTTTTTAATTCGAATAGTTCATTGAAACAACCTACACAATGAATAATCAATGGCTTTTGTGCCTTTTCGGACAATCTTATCTGTTTTTCAAAAACATGGCTCTGAAAATCAAGTGGAAATCTGCTGTTCTTATCCAGTCCACATTCACCGATGGCAAATAAGCGGTTATCATAAGTCAGAGAATCCAGTTTATTCAATAGCTCATCAGAATAATCTCCTGCATGCCACGGATGAATTCCGAGTGAGAATAACCCTTTTTCATCCGATGCAAAAATTTTATTCGCTTCGGAGAAAGTCAGATTTCTAATGGCAGTATTGCCTGAATCAGTGAATGTATGGGTATGAATATCGACGAACATAAGCAATTCAATCAGATTGTAATTAATTTATCATTTGATTTAAGATATTCAGTCAGTGCTTCCCCCATATATCTCACATTCACTCCCAGTTGAATTAGTTTTTCAGATACCCTAAAATTATCACTGCATGCTTTACATGCTTCAACATTCACACCACTGGCTATCATCTCCATCACTTCAGTTTGTACTTGTGTATCTTCTCCTACAAGTTTTGCAGATGCACCCCAAATAATTACATTGACTTCGTCCCACCAGTTATTTTTCTTAGAATTGGTTGCATACATCGATAGCATATGAAATACTGTATCTTTATTATCGGTAGACCAAAGAATATTAAGCTTTTCCATAATTGAATTTATTAGTATAGTTATTAAATTTTGGTATTAAATTATTGCTGTTTAATTTAAGATTTATCTTTCCGGGATAAGAAGGATTTTCTTTACTTAAATAATTATTGTCCACAAAGATATAATTTTTCAACGGAAATTTGTACCTTTGCGCTCCCGTATAGTGAACAATAAGATTTAAATCAAACACTTAAAATAAGATATGAATAAAACTGAATTATTTAGCACTTTACCATATAAAGTAGCTGACATGTCATTGGCTGACTTTGGCAGAAAAGAAATTGAACTGGCTGAAAAAGAAATGCCCGGACTAATGGCTTTAAGGGCAAAATATGGTCAACAAAAACCATTGAAAGATGCCAGGATCATGGGCTCGCTTCATATGACCATTCAAACGGCCGTTCTTATTGAAACCCTTGTTGAACTTGGTGCAGAAGTACGTTGGTGCAGTTGCAATATATACTCAACTCAGGATCATGCTGCAGCTGCTATTGCTGCAACAGGTGTACCGGTTTTTGCCTGGAAGGGTGAAACTCTTGAAGAATACTGGTGGTGTACCCTTCAGGCCCTGACTTTCGAAGGTCATAAAGGTCCTAACGTAATTGTTGACGATGGTGGTGATGCAACCATGATGATTCATGTAGGTAGTGCTGCAGAAAAAGATGCTTCTGTTCTTGATAAACCTGCCGAAGGGGATGATGAAAGGTTGCTATATGCAATCCTGAAAAATGTATTGATTGAAGATAGCACTATCTGGTCAAGAATGATTCCTGAAATACGTGGTGTATCGGAGGAAACTACTACAGGTGTTCACCGTTTATATCAAATGTTGCAGGAAGGTTCTTTATTGTTCCCTGCTTTTAATGTAAATGATTCAGTAACAAAATCTAAATTTGATAATTTATATGGCTGCCGTGAATCATTGGCCGATGGAATCAAACGTGCTACCGACATTATGCTGGCGGGTAAAGTTGTGGTGGTTTGCGGATACGGTGATGTTGGAAAAGGCTGTGCTAAATCAATGATAGCTTACGGAGCTCGTGTCATTATTACTGAAATTGATCCGATTTGTGCTTTACAGGCTTCGATGGAAGGATTTAAAGTGACTACTATCGAAGATGCACTCGCTGAAGGGAATTTATATGTAACAACGACCGGTAACAGAGACATCATTCGTATTGAACATATTGCAAAAATGAAAGATGGAGCAATTATCTGCAATATCGGACATTTCGATAATGAAATTCAGGTTGAAAAACTTAAAAAATATCCTGGAATAAAACTTGTAAATATCAAACCTCAGGTGGATAAATACATATTTCCAGATGGTCACAGCATTTTATTGCTTGCTGATGGACGTTTGGTGAATTTAGGTTGTGCTACAGGACATCCTTCGTTTGTAATGAGTAACTCATTTACCAATCAGACTTTGGCACAAATAGAACTCTTCACTAAAGATTATGCAGTGGACGTTTATCGTTTACCTAAGTACCTTGATGAAGAAGTCGCCCGTTTGCATTTGGATCAATTAGGGGTAAAACTGACTGTTCTAACTCCTGAACAGGCTGCATATATTGGTGTTGATGCAAAAGGTCCATACAAACCTGAACATTACAGATACTAATATCAAATGATTCCGATAAATAAAAAGCCACATTCAATCAGTTGAATGTGGCTTTTTATTTTTTATTCTTTAATTATCTGACACGTAATCTTATTCCTGGTTTAATGTGCGTTTTAGGTTTAATTCCATTTAATCTGCAAAGAGATTTTACATTCATACCGTTACGGGCCGCAATTCGGGCCAATGTATCATGTTTACGTACTTTATAGTATTTTGCAAGTTGTGGAACTTTGACTTCATGTTGATAGTAAAATGATTGCTTTTTAGTAATTAAATATGATTTATCCCGTACATGACCCGTAGAGAAATCAATAATGTGAGTCGGATTTAGAGCATTCCCTAAATACCTGGTTTCGAAGTGTAAATGCGGGCCAGTGGAGTGTCCTGTATTTCCTCCATAGGCAATTAATTGACCTGCTTTGACATTCTGGTTTAAGGTGACTAACACTTTGGAAAGATGACCGTATACTGTTTCCAACCCGTTATTGTGACGAATTACAATGTAATTTCCATATCCGCGTGCTTCATAATCGATAATCCTGACTTTCCCTGAAAATGCTGAACGAACTGAATCACCAACTTTTAATCTGAGATCAACTCCGTAATGAAACCTGTATCGACGTGGTCCGAATTCTGAAGTGATGAGGCCACGAACGGGGACAAAAAAATTGGAAAGATTTATTCGGATTGAATCAGGTAAACTATCAATTGGAATCTTATAAGGATTTATATGGTCACTGGTCCATATATTGTTGTAAATGTCATCTGCCGGGTGATTTTCCATCAAATCATCCGTATTGTCATTCAGCATCTCACGATAAATATTGACAGTATCCTTTTTTGGGATAAGTGAAAATTTATTCTGTTGAGACAGACACCCTAAAGTAGAGAGGAAAAATGTAATTAAAGCAAAATAATATTTGAGTGAAGAAGGCATAAAAGACATTTAGGGATGCATATTTCTGTATGCAAAATTTATAATTCAAACAAAAAAATCAACCTCTAAATTTCATCATTAGCGTACAAATAGTTCAATCCTGCATGATCGAAATCGAAAATTTCAATATCAGTAAAAAAGCGGGCCAACTCTTCTTTCGCATTTTCAACCGAGTCGGAAGTATGAATAATATTTTCCTGAACACTCATGCTGAAATCACCACGAATGGTTCCGAAAGCAGCTTCCCTTCCGTTTGTTTTGCCAGCCATTTCGTGAACAATATGTACAACATCTAATCCTTTCCAACAACAAACAATCACAGGGGTTATCATCATGGAGTCTTTAATCCGTTTGAAATAGGGACGTTGTACTAAATGAGCATAATGTTCCGCAAGAATCTCATCAGTAAGTTGCATCATTTTTATTCCACACAATTGCAAACCTTTCCGCTCAAACCGATGAATTACCTCTCCAATCAATCCTCGTTGAATGGCACCGGGTTTAATTATAACAAGTGTTTTTTCCATATTTACTGGCTATTTAAATGAAGATTTTTCTTAATGCAGTCCAAAATTAAAAAAATGGTGGTTGTATGCAAAGAAAGTTCTATATTATTAACTAATTGAACCCCAATTTAAGGTATTGGTTTTCATTTTTTTTAATTGATTTCCCAGTACCCTGTTTTCGATTAGTTCAAGTAGGGGATCCGCTTCCAGAATTTCCAGTGCTACTCTACGCGCAATTTCAAGCATTTTACCATCCTGAGCCAGGTTCGCAATTTTAAGGTCGAAGGGTAACCCGCTTTGTTGTGTACCTTCCATATCACCGGGTCCCCGAAGTTTTAAATCAGCCTCTGAAATTTCAAATCCATCATTGGTACGAACCATGATTTCCATTCGTTTTCGCGTCTCGGCAGCTAATTTAAATCCGGTAAGTAAAATGCAAAATGACTGTTCAGCTCCCCGGCCAACCCGACCACGTAATTGATGTAATTGAGATAACCCGAAACGCTGTGCACTTTCAATCACCATTACCGAAGCATTCGGAACATTTACTCCCACTTCTATTACTGTAGTAGCAACCAGAATCTGCGTTTCACCTTTTACAAATTTCTGCATCTGAAACTCTTTTTCTTTTGGCTTGAGTTTACCGTGAATCATGCTTACTTTGTATGTCGGAAATGTTTCACAGGTATATTCGTATCCTGATTCAAGATTTTGTAAATCTGATTTTTCGGATTCCTGAATTAAAGGGTAAACAATGTAAATCTGCCTTCCTGCTTCCACCTGTTTGGCAATAAATCCGTTAAGAGCATGTCTTTTGCTTTCATAATAATGATAGGTTTGAATTGGTTTACGTCCGGGTGGAAGTTCATCAATTACCGAAATGCTCAAATCACCATATACTGTCATCGCGAGTGTCCTTGGTATAGGTGTAGCTGTCATTACTAAAACATGAGGCAATAGTGCGCTTTTCTTCCATAGTTTCGACCGTTGCTCCACCCCAAAGCGATGTTGTTCATCGATCACCACCAACCCCAGATTGGCGAATTGAACAACATCTTCTATCAGTGCGTGTGTTCCAATCAAAATGTCAGACTCTCCATTACGAAGTCTTTCATGGAGAGTGATACGATCTTTCGGACGGGTGGAACCCGTAAGCAACTCAACTTGAACACCCATATCACCCAAAAATTCTTTCAGGCTTATAAAATGCTGGTTAGCCAGAATTTCGGTAGGAGCCATAATGCAAGCCTGATAACCATTGTCAAGAGCCATTAACATTGCCATTAATGCGACCAACGTTTTACCACTACCTACATCTCCTTGTAACAACCGGTTCATTTGTCTGCCTGAACCTACATCAATACGTATTTCCCGTAAAACACGTTTTTGGGCATTTGTCAATTCAAAAGGAATATGATCTTTGAAAAAGGTATTGAAGTAATGTCCTATTTGTCCAAATACAAATCCCTTATAATGCTGATCACGCCACTTGGTTTGTTGGAGAATGTTTAACTGTATATAAAATAATTCTTCAAATTTCAGTCTCTGCCGTGCTTTGTTCAGCACATCCGCATTTTTAGGAAAATGAATATTAACAAGTGAATCGGTGAGATTCAATAATGAGAATTTCTTTAATAAATAGGCAGGAAGAGTATCGGGAATGCCGCTTTTGATGTTTTGAATCATCGGATAAATAATTTTCTGAATGGCCTTTGAATTCAGAAAACTACTTTTCATTTTCTCAGATGTGTTATAAAATGGTTGTAATCCCATTTGTTCCGGTGGAGGTAGTAGTGAAGCAATTTCTATTTCAGGATGTACAATATTAAACCTGCCGTTAAAAGCTGAAGGTTTTCCAAATATAACATAATCAACTTTTGTGTGAAATTTATCGATGACATATTTTATCCCTTTGAACCATACTAATTCAATGGTTCCATGACCATCAGTAAAAATGGCTGTTAATCGTTGGTTATGGCCTTCACCTACTTTCTCAAAACGGACGATTTGACCCTTCACCTGAATAAATGGCATATCTTCCGAAATCTCATGCAAATAATAAAACCGGCTCCTGTCGACATATTTGTATGGATAATGACGCAATAAATCCTCAACACTATTAATGCCGAGTTCCTTACTGAGCAGATCCGCTTTTTTCGGCCCTACACCGGGAAGATATTTTATGTCCTGAGAAGAAAGGTCCATTAAAGAAATTATTTTTGTTTTTTTAGAATGAAATTCCTATCTGAAAGTTTATTTTTTGAGTATTTAAACATGATATTAGTTTCTGGATAAGTATAAAGGGGTTCTGAGTACAAAATGCCATAAGCATTAATATCTAACTTAATTATAATTGTGTCAGGCAGGTTTCTGGTTGATAAACGATATTTTTTATTTGTTATTTTTTCAAGTTTAAAAAATGAAATAGAATCATATTTTGAAATGTCAATTTGAACATATCCATTTTTATCTGTTTCAAATGACTTTATTTTTGATTTAGAATTTCTGTTTTTTATTATTTGAGAAGTAAAGTTTTTTACATTCTTATTAAGTAGATTAATTGTAAATTGACTAATAGGCTCTTCTGTTTTATCAACAAGATAAATTGTTTTAATATTGTTATTTGAAAGACCTGAATATTCAACTTCTGAAACTAAATTAAGTTCATTTACTTTAATAGGAATAAGTTCAATACTATCTTCTATGATTTTCCATTTTCCAATAGTAACTTCAGAATTTCCCTCGCAACCACTTTCATTCAAATATGTTGAATCAGAATTCAAATATATCGAATTTGAACAAAATCCATTCCTAGAAAAATAATATCAAGTAGTGACTTTTTTATAATCATCTTTGGGATTTAACACCTTTAAAATATTCTGTTTTTCTTGTTTGAAATGATTCTCTTGTTTTTTACATGATAATAAAAGTGCTGCAAATAATAAAAACACTATTAGCTGTTTCATGATATCAATATTGTATACTTAATGAGTTTCGAATTCATTTTTTGTTTTAAAAGTTTTTTAACCAGATACATATTTCCCTAAAGGTAACTTCCTCAAAATATAAATTATTACGAATGAAGTAAATAATGTTAACAGAGTGACCAAAGGTATTGAAACCAACGGATAAGCCATTGTCCAGAAAATACCGTTATTAAAGAAAATTCCAATAACCATGATGTGTACAAGATAAATACCGAAACTATAATCGCTGATGGTAGATTGAAACGTTGTAATAATCTTATTTTTATTACTATAATCCTTTACAAATATAAAAATTGCAATTGATTGTATTATCGTATTTATTGTTAAATAACTGTATATGCTTAGATCAAGTCCGCGAACCTGCTTACTGAAATAAAAGGTTAAAAGGGTTGAATTGACTAAACTTAAAAAAAATACTGTGATGGCATAAATTCTTGTCCTGGTTGTAATAACAGGCATTCTACTGAGAAAGTAGCCCAATATTAAATAGCCTGTATAGAGAAAATACCCAAGTAACTTACTTGCGTAATCTCCTGACCATACATAAAGATTTAAAGGAATTGACTTACATGCAAATGTAAGTATTACCCAACCAAACAGAATATACAGTAAATTAGTCAGATTAATTTTACGAATCCCTTTTCCTATGAACGGAACAAAGATGTAAATAAATAAAATCATGTAAATATACCATAAATGCTTTGAAATGCCTTCTTTTAAAAATAAATTTATGCCCCATTGAATGATAGAATAAAATGTATGTGGCTGACTTTTTGGAATAAGTGACAGCCATCGGTAAACCCAATATGCTATCATCCAGAAAAGAACAGGAAATAGTACCCGTGAAATCCGTTTTCTATAAAACTCAATAAGATTGTATTCCTTCCCAAGCATAGTTGCTCCACTCAACATTAAAAACAGGGGGACTGAAAAACGGACTGCACTATCTACAATATTCCCAATCCACCAGTACTCCATATTTTTACCATACATCATTTTCACTACAGGAGTGGAAACATGAATAATGATGACACCGAGTATAGCAAAAGCCCTTAATATGTCAAGCCATTGAATCTTTTTGACGTTGGAAACCATTGAATTTTAGAATTTCATTTTTTCAGTTCTGAGAATTGTTTCCGCCAGTTCCAGGTCAAACCCAGTGGTAATTTTGATATTCTCCTTGTTCCCTTCAACAAGATATATTTTAGCACCTGAAGCTTCAACTACAGAAGCATCGTCTGTAAAAAGTGGAGAAAAGGTTTGTTTATATGCTTTTTTTAGAAGTTCACTTGTAAAAACCTGAGGAGTCTGAACGATTTTATATGACATTCTATTTACAGATTGATTTCCGGTTTCTGTTATTTGCCGGATGCTTTCTTCAAGATCCAGTACAGGAATGGCTGATCCGTGTTTTTCAGCTTCAATAAAACAACGGCCAATTGTTTCAACACTTACAAACGGACGTACACCATCATGTATAGCTACAAGGGCAGACTCCTGTATAACTTCCAATCCGTTTTTTACTGAGTTGTAGCGTGTTTGACCGCCAGCTACAATTTGGTGAGGAAGGTTGAAGGACTGTTTTATACAAAGTTCCTTCCAAAAATTAATTTGAACTAATGGGATTACTAACAGGAGTTGAATTGATGCATCATATCGGTGAAAAACCTCAAGCGTGCGCATTAAAACAGGCTTTCCCTGTAACTCGATAAATTGTTTGGGAATGTCCGATTGCATTCTTAACCCTTTTCCACCTGCAACAATTATAACTATTTTGGTTTTTGTCATATAGTTGAATAAAAAAAACAAAAGCAAAGATAAGCATTAAGTGTTTATTTATTAATAGTAAATAATAAATTGTTACCATTAAAATTGATTATTAGAATTTTACAAAAAAAATAAGCAACAAATAAGTAGATCTTGTCTGAAAAACCGCAACATTTATATAACTTTGCACTCTAAAAAAATCTGAAAAATGAAAATAAAAGATTTTACGTTTGTTGTAGCTTTACTGCTTATTGTAGGTTTTTTACAAGCACAGCAAAATCTGGATTCGAAAAGATATAATATTTTTGATACACTTTCAACACCTGATACGATGACACATGCAACAGTGAAAATTCATCAGGACAAAAGAATAGAACAATTGTTGGCTAACAGAAAGAAAATTTCCGGTTCGCAGGATCAAAGCACAACAAATGGTTATCGGGTACAGGTTTTTTCAAGCAATGTGCAACGTGTTGCAAAAAATGATGCTTTTAGGATTGAAAAGCAAATACGTGAAACTTTTCCAGATCAAACTGTCTATGTCAACTATTCATCCCCTTTCTGGAAAGTTAGAGTGGGCGATTTTATTTCACATGCACAGGCTCAATCATTCCGGTCAAAATTGATTGACGCTTTTCCTGCTATGAAAAGTGAAATTTATATCGTTCGTGAACAAATAATCATTTCTGCATCTAAATAAATATATAATGGACTTTAATATAAACCAGCCGGTTCCTTTTGATATAATTAAAACAGAGCAAATTGCTGAACATTACAAACAAATTATTCAACTTTTAGGTGAAAATGTTGATCGGGAAGGTCTTCTTAAAACTCCTGAACGTGTTGCAAGGTCAATGCAGTTTTTGATGCAGGGTTATGAACAAAGCCCAGAAGAAATAATTAAATCAGCTATGTTTACTGAAAATTATCGTCAAATGGTAATTGTAAAGGATATTGATTTCTATTCGATGTGTGAACATCATATGCTTCCTTTTTTTGGTAAGGCGCACATTGCCTATATTCCAAATAAACAGATTACAGGGTTGAGTAAAATTGCACGAATTGTGGAAATCTATGCCCGCAGAATGCAGGTTCAGGAACGAATGACCACTCAAATAAAAGAATGCATCCAGAAAACCCTGAATCCAATGGGAGTGATGGTGATAATTGAAGCTCAACACTTATGTATGCAAATGCGCGGAGTTCAAAAACAACATTCAATTACAACGACATCCGATTTTACAGGTGTATTCGAACAGGCAAAAACACGTGAAGAATTTATCAATCTGATAAATAAAAAGTAGGACAAAAGTCTTGTTCAATGTTTCTCCGTTAACTAGTTGGCAATTTGTACACAATCGATACAAGGAAATTTAATTGCTTTATTTCCAGCCAATTGATTTCTCCAATCCTTGCTCTGAATTCATTAGGAATGCCGGGTTTTCCTTCCTGAACTAGTGATTTTTCCGCAGAAAATAATGCGCCACAGACTCCTCCCTGAACACGACAGCCTCCCCGGGTACGAAATTTTTCAATCTACTCGTCAGTAATATCAAACTCCTTTTGGTATTCTTTCATGATTGCCGGGTACAGTTAAGACTTTCTTTGAGTGAGTGAAAATAGGTTTCTGGTTTTTCGGCTATTCTGATTTGGAATCTTTTTTAGATTCAAAATTTACTTTTTTATCAATAATATATTCAGGTCTGTTTTTTATTTCATCAAATAGATTACCAATGTATGATCCGACAATTCCAATAGTTAGCAATTGGACACCACCAAAGAATATAATCAATACAAATAATGAAGTCCAACCTGAATTTGCATGCGTATAACCCATTATTTTACCTAAAATAGACCATACTGCCAATATTAACGAAATAGCTACGGAGATAAAGCCCAGTGCAGTTGCAAGCTTTAACGGTTTTGTTGAAAAATAGAGTAGGGAAGTTGTAGCCAGTTTTATCATTTTAGAAAACGGATACTTTGTTTCACCTGCAAACCGTGCTTCCCTTTCATAATAAAACGGAACCTGTTTAAATCCTATCCAGGATACTAATCCTCGAATGTATTTTCCTTTTTCGTGCATTTGATTGAATTCACGAATGATATTTTTATCAACTAACCTGAAATCACCTGTGTCGACGGGTAGTCTAACTTCCGAAAAGAAATTAAGTAACCTGTAAAATGCTTTTGCAGATATCTTTTTAAAAATTCCTTCTCCTTTTCTGGACTTACGGACACAATAGACTACTTGTGCATTTGAACTTTCCAGTGTTTTAATCATTTCAGGAATTAATTCAGGAGGATCCTGAAGATCGGCATCGATGATGACTGCCATATCCGAATTACAATGATTCAAACCTGCTGTCACAGCTTTTTGATGACCGAAATTTCTGGAAAATGAAATGACTTTTAGTTTTATATCAGTCTTTGAAAGTTCGGAAAGTATTTGCTCCGTTTGGTCAGTACTTCCATCGTTAATAAAAATAATTTCTGATTGAATGTTTAATGTAAGCAGAACAGATTTTATTCTTTTAAAAGTTTCAAATATAACTTCTTCTTCATTAAAACATGGAACTATAACACTAAGTGATTTATTCATCCTGTATTAGTTTTTAAAAGTGTAGTTTTTATTTAATATAAAATTGATAAGAGTGTAAACTACAATTGATATTAATTGACAAATGTATGAATCGATATGTGTAAAATGTAACAGGACATATAAATTTCCTAACTGAAATAAATATGAAATAGCAAAGGTAACTATAAATTTAAAAATGGTTATACTCACTTTCGTTTTACTTTCAAAAGTCCATTTACGGTTCCATATAAAGCTGTTTAATAAACCTACGATATAACCCGCAAAATTTGAAAAATAATCAGAGCAATGTAATACTCTTAAAAGTATCCAAATGATTAAGGCAGTAAGAAGTGTATTGGATATGCCAACAATTCCAAACTTTATAAATTGAATGAGAGATTTGTGCTTTATCATGGCTTAACTTTCACATTATTCCGATTGTTTCTATAAATTGTAATATAAACAGGCCACTTTTCGAAACTCTTAACAGGAGTCCAGTACATCCTGTTATGAAGTGCATCAGATAGAGAATCATTCACATTAGAAATGTTAGAATAGATATAATATTTATGATTTATATCAGAGCTGACAATATTATCTTTTTCCGTTAATTCTGTAAAATGTCTGTTCCCATAAAAGCAGAATCCACCTGATATGTCTTTATAATCCAACTTTTCATGATCAATATAATTAAAACATTCTTTTCTTAATTCATAATAAGGCAGGTGAGTAAGTGTACAATCCCATGATTTGGCAATTTTATCAGGATAAATCCATAAACTTCCGGTAAGTTCAAAAAAAAGCATAAGTATTAAAACCAATCTGACTTTCCTTTTGTCAAAAAATTTAATTATTCCTAATATAGTTAAAATAGTCAACAAGAAAAACTGAGGCATGAAATATCGGGCCGAAAAAGGCATTTGAGTAACAAAAATAAAAAGGACATACAATCCTGTTAGTAGTAGAAAGAATAATAAAAGAACCTTTTCGTATAGTGATAAAACTATTTTCGACTTGTAAGTTCTAAAAGCAATGTATATGCCTGTAAACCATACTATAAAACGACCGTTTTCAATCGACCGCAGGCCAAACTCCGCTAAATGTCTGATAATTCTGGCAAATCCGTTTGGAATGGAATAATGTCCGGTAGATGATGAACCGGAGAAGAACCAACCATTAACAATGAAATAATAAGTAAAATAAGCTACCAGCAAGATAAAAGTTGGTAGATAAGGTAAAGCTATTTTGAAGAATAAACGAAGATCCGGTTTCTTTTTTTTTTGTTGATATGTGAAAATAATATTTACAAAAAACATGATAACACCTGCAAATATTCCGCGCATATTGATACAACAAAGAAAGAACACACCAAAGCAAAGAAGCCATGGCTTCCTTTCCAAAATTGCTCTTAAAGAAATTACAAAAGCGGTGAATAATATGAAATCGGGCGATCCAATTGCAAACTGAGCCAGGAGTGTTGATTCCAATAAAACGATTAACATTACCCAGCCCACAATTTCTTCAGGGAATAACATTCGAATGATCTTCCAGACATTGAAAATTAAAATAATTGCCCAAAAGAAAACAAAAACATGTGAAACCCAAAGTTTGTAACCCAAGACTTTCCACAACAGAGCCGTCATAATCCCCATTAAGGGAGGATGATAACCTGTAGCTGTAATTTCAGATCCTGAATTAACAGGAATTAATAATGATTTGAAATCATTTAAATAGTACCAATGAGCTTCTTTTGATATCTGTTGAATATTATCCCAAAAATAACAGTTATTCAAACATATTATTGTTAGAATAAAATATACTGAAATTAATGGAATCAGAAAATATAAAGACTTATTTATAGGTAATTTCATTAGACTCAATTTTTAAACTTGAGATAAAATCTTTTGTTGTAAGAAAAATAATAAATAGATATACAAAAAAGGCCGGTTCCATTGGCAAAACATCGTTATATCGGGAACAACGAATATAGGAATAAAAGGAAACAATTATAATACCAATCGGTAGATGGATGTTCTTTTTAGTCACCATGAAATACAAAACTCCCAATAAATCACCAAGATACATGTATCTTTCATGCATACCCGGTAAAATAAACGGAACAATTATTGCACTTAAAAACGCCAGCTTAACCCAGATTTCAAAAGAAAATTCTTTTTTTATTCTGCTTAATAAATAGCCTGATAGCAGAGTTATAAAGACAGTAAACAATATTCCTGCTGTTTTCACTGATTCATAATAATTATTGCTAATCCAGATATACAGATTTGGAAAATTTAAAGTTAATAGTTTATAATGATCTGTTTGAGAAATATACACTTTTAAAAGGTCTTCAAAATTTCTTCCATAGTGCCAAGTTGGTAAGATGCTTACTATGAAAATAAATGGTATTAATAAAAAATATTGCCAACGTAATTTTTCTCTAAGCATTAACACAAAGTAAAATGGCAAAATGAAGACTGTCTGCAATTTGAAAGCAAAAGCTATTCCTAAAAAAACAATTGAAAGTAACTGTCTGTTTTTTACTGCAAAATAAATACTTCCCATTATAATGCCTGCATATATTGAGTCACATTGCGATAAATAAGAACTGTTTAATATCACAGTAGGTACTAAAGGAACCACAGCAAGTGAAATTAATACTATCAGGTTTGAATGATATCTTTGATAAGCAATTTTCCCAATAAAAAATGCGGCAACATATTCAAAAAGGATAGATACAATTTTCACAGAATATAATGGATTAAAACCTGATTTAGCGATACCAATCAAGATATAAATATAGGAAGGTGTATAATCATAAAAATTATATTTTAAAGACGAAGCGTAACCATGAGATTTAATGAAATTTATCCACGGGTTTAAAAAGCCTATATAATCTCCTGTTTTTACAGGAAGTAAGGCGATTCTTATAATAATTCCAATTACTATTAATATTATCCAGGTTATCCTGTTGTTTAAAATAACTGATATATTGTGGTTTACTGTCATAATTAAAGATCTGTTTTCAAAGTAAAATAACACTTTTTTCTAAAATAGGGTGTCGTTTTTTTATTCCAAGGGTTTGATTTGTTTATTATTAGTTGCTATTTAAATCCTTAAATTTGATTTGTCTTTACTTTCAAAAAACAGGTGACAACTATAAATAGCAACATTTAATGAATAAAGTTTTTTGAAAACTACTGTCTCCTGAGTCTTTTTTGATATAAAAAGTTATTTCCCGATATTATTACGAGTTGATAGGTTTCAAATTTTTTCGGTTTATGAATATAAATATATTTTGATTGTAGATTATCTGAAATTGAATCAGATTGAGTTATCCCTATTCCGGCAGGTGTTTTTAAAAAAACATTTTCATCATAACTATCAACCACCAATGTGTTTTCAAATTTATTTTTCACATTTTCCGTATATTTAATTTTATTTAAAACAACATTTGATAAAGGATTAGAATATCTTTTGCTTTCAAATAAAAACGAACTATATACTTTCGGTGAAAAACATAAAAAGAGCAATACAAAAACATTAATCAACAGAAAACTCTTAACTGCAAATAATCTGTCAGAAAGAATAAATAATAAAACAATGCCAAATAAAAGTGGTGCCATCACTCTATAATCCCTCCAATTAAAAACATCATATGCTGCAAAAGTAATTATCAGTGAAAGGGAAATTAATAAAAATGAACTAAAGTATAAAGGCTCAATTTGATGATGACTAAATCTGAATACTCTGGATTTTAAAACAAGCCAAATAGTGGATGAAATTACTATATATCGTTGAAAAACCTGTATAAAATCATCTCTGAACGGATAAATAAATCTTAATATATTCGTGATTAAATGCCTGACAAAATAGATAATAAAATTGTGTAAATTAGAAATGGAAAATAATTCATTTAGAAAAGAGTACGGAAATGGTGAAACAAACAGTGAATTTGCCAGAAATAAAAAGAATGAAAGAAAAATCCAACCTGCCAGTAATAAAATTGTTTTCCTGTCAAATTTCAAAACGAAATCACGATATAAAATTATTGGAAGAAAAAGTACAATATAGATTATTCGAACGAAAGATATTATTGAACAAAATACAATAAGGATATAGAACAATTTATTTTTTTTTCTGTCTGATTTTATATAGCTATACAGTAAAATGAAATAGTTAATCAAAAGAGCAAAATTCAATAATTCAGACATTGAAGTGGAACAATATAAAATTAAAGGGGTATAAGTAAGATAAAAGACCGTGATTAAGAGAGTCTTACTTGTAGTTGGTTTAAGATATAGTACCAAAAACAGAAAAGAAAGCGATAGGAAAACATTATTCGCAATAACTATCGAATTATAATTCCAACCGAAAATTTTAGCGTATGCAGCATAAATGGATATTGTACCGAAACCATGAGTTCCAAAAGATAAAAGTTTTGGAGTCATTTCATCCATTGTATAATATCCAAAATTAAACCCTTTTGAAGAAAAAGATAAAACTTCGTGCCAGTAACTTATTTCATCATTCCAAAAAGGAGTTGACATTAATACTGAATGGTGTGATATAAGTGATGTAATAATAAAAAGTAATATCCAGGGAGATAAAACGAGTAATAATCCACTCCAAAAACGCTTTGTATCGGATGGAATACTTTTAGAATATGTTGAAAAATTATTTATTTTTTTCATTTAAAGTTTGAAAAGGGGACTTAGTAGAATATCCTTTAACCACCAGACCCAACCTTATTCACTTATTCAAAAAAACTGATTAACTTTCAATTAGTAAGGATCTTATTAAATATAATTGTTTTACACAGCCTCAATAAGCAGGGGGAGAGACTCTGCTTGTTTTAACACAATTTATAATTCAAACTACTAAGTTGATATTACTTTTAATAATACAAATAGTATTGTTCATTTCAAAATACTTCTGAAATAAATCGATCATGACTGAATACTACATGAATCTTTTTGATTAAATTAAAAAAGCTTCATGATATTATTGAAGCTTTTTAATTTATATTGAACAACTGTTGAAGCTTTTATTTTTGAAACTAACACTTAGGTGAAGAAATATCCAATATCCAAAATAGTTTGCTTCTTCTAAATTTCGAAGTTCTAATTCAGTAGACACTCATCTTCATAAAGAAAGATAATAACTTCTGACTTTAGTTTTACATGGAACTTTGAAAATGTGATACAATTGATTCTAATTTATTACTAAAATTTTTGTGATAGTACTTTGAGTTCCATCCGAATTTACACAAATTGCAAGATAAATTCCGGTATTTACTTTTCTTCCGTGAACATCTTTTCCGTCCCAGGTAGCAATGCCTCCATTAGAAACCGTTTCACAAACTAAATGCCCGTTAATATCTGTAATTTTTACCTGTGTATTTAATACAAGTCCGGTGATTGTAATTACTCCTTTATATCCTTGTCGTACCGGATTCGGATAGGCATATACTTTTCCAAAAGTACTGCCTGCTTCACTTGCATCGCTTTGATAAGATACTATGCCTTGAGCGGTACCAAAAAAGACTTCACCTGTCTCCGGGTTTATTGCGATAGATAATATATCATTTGATAATAATGGACTATTTGAAGTCGTAAAATGCTGAATGGTTTGTTGTCCGTTTTCAGACATTAAGTAAGCTCCTGAAGATTCTGTGCCTAACCATTTCCGATCTGCACCGTCAATTGCAATTGCAGTGATTTTTTCACCCACCAATAAATAATCAGCTAAATTTGTACTGTCATTTCTGGGAATTTTTACTCTTGAACATGTATAGCCAGGACTAAAAACATTCGATAAATTATCAAACAGAAAAGGGCCAATATCTGTTCCGACCCAGATTACTCCATTTTTATCCTGAACTATTGAATAAAGTGCAGTCGGTGTAACAGATACTGTTTGAGTAAGTCCGGTAGAACTATCAATTTCAGGATAATTAAATGGAGATATCATCACTGATTTATCATCCGATTGGTCAGTAATTGTTCCATTATCATCAAAAACGATAATATTCCCGCCACGTACTGAGATCATCCATTTTTGATTTACATTCTGACTGTTAATGAGTATCTTCCCTAAAGTAGGTTGTGAAGCATTTGGGTATTTCAACTGCGTCCACTTCCCGTTTGACAATAGTACTTTTACACTTGCAGCAACCGCTGAATTCGAAAGAAAGAGATTTCCCTGATTGTCAAAAACAGCACCATCTAATCGCATGTAATGATATGGATCATTTAAAGCCAATGGATCAACTTCTATTGTACTATTCAAATAATTATAACAGTTAACGAAGGCATTATTTTTGAATTCAAATAATCCGGTTCCAAATGAAGTTACAAAGAAGTGTTTGTTGTCAAGTGGATCCACAGCAACATTCATAAAATCTAAAACCGGTTCCCCTGTTTGATTTGAAATTGTACTTCCCTGAATATTTGTCCAGATTCCATTTTCATACATCATAACTACACCCGGTGTTAAATATTGAGCTGCCCAACGTCCACCAGGGACTACAAAAAGTTTCTTACCCGAAAATGTCATATCCCAGGGCAAATTAACTGCCGGACCTTGAGGTTTTATGTATGTTATAACCGGAGTTCCATTG
>Ga0302265_1000163_pt1 | contig 45679 bp, 52 predicted proteins | sample III_Bog_E1_1_FD_194556 | JGI IMG/M metagenome (GOLD analysis project Ga0302265, IMG submission 194556) | Peat permafrost microbial communities from Stordalen Mire near Abisko, Sweden - III_Bog_E1_1 | ecosystem: Environmental > Terrestrial > Soil > Wetlands > Peat | place: Sweden: Abisko...
TGCAAATGCTGTATGGGCAGGTCCTACTTCCGGTTCTGCTGCTACTCCGACCTTCAGAGGATTGGTTTCTACTGATATCCCTTCACTTTCTGCGATCTACTTACCACTTGCCGGTGGAACAATGTCTGGTTCTATCGCTATGGGCGGAAACCAAATCACTGGATTGCCAAATCCAATTGCAAATGGCGAAGCTCTTCGTTACGACCAATTAGGAGTCGCTACTTCTGGAGCCGCAATCGGTATCGCAACTCTCGATTCTTCAGGTAAGATCCCAGTTTCTCAATTACCTTCTGTTGTAATGGAATACCAACAAGCTTGGGATCCTTCTACAAACACTCCAACCCTTGCTGACGGCTCTGGAACAAACGGTTTCGTTTATCGTGTAAGTGTTGCCCATACCGGAGCAATTTCTGGATTAACAGATCCAAGTATGACCGTGTTCTACGTTGGTGATTTGATCATTTACTCTGGAACAATTTCTAAATACCAACGCGCTCCTTCTGCTGATGGCGTAACTTCAGTTAACGGTGCGGTCGGTGCAGTAACTGTAAATGCAATCAATCAATTAACTGGTGACGTAACTACTACAGCCGCTTCTGGATCACAATCTAAAGCGACTACAGTATCTGCGATCCAAGGAACAACCGTTTCTGGAACAACTGGTACAGGTAACGTAGTATTCAGTGCCGCTCCAACTTTCACTGGTACCGCGAACTTCGCCGCGATCATCGCAAGCTCAACTGTTGCTGCAACCGGAGCAATCTCTGGTAGCAACTTATCTGCTGCCGGTCATGCTGCCCTCGATCTTCAAATTGCAAATAACTTGAGCGATGTTGCAAGTGCTGCTACTGCATTTAAGAATATTTCTCCCCTTACTACTGCTGGTGATATCATTTTCGAAAATGCGACTCCTGCTCCAGCCAGATTAGCAATTGGTTCTACCGGTAACGTATTGACAGTTGTTGCTGGATTACCAGCATGGGCACCTCCTGCAACTTCTGGTACTGTTAGTTCAGTAGCTTTCGCTGACGGTTCTGCAACTCCGATCTTCTCGGTTAGCGGATCTCCAGTGACTTCTTCTGGAACATTGACCAACACTCTGATTAATCAAAACGCAAACCTGATCTTCGCAGGTCCTTCTACTGGTTCTGCGGCACAACCTACTTTCAGATCAATTGTTTCTGCTGATTTATCTGCAGGAATTATCGGATCTACTCAGTTAGCCACTGCTTCCGTAACAGCTGCTAAATTGGGAACCGTTACCGATGGTGTAACTCTCGATCAATCAGGTTCTGGTTCTACCATCGAAATTAAAGCAGGCGGAGTTGGCGCAACTCAATTGGGTACTGGCGCATTCGACCAAGTTACCATCACTGGTGGTGGCGGATCTGCTGCTGCAGTAGCACAGGCCCCTGCATTAAAACGCACCTTAGTTGCCGGTCAGACCTTCACTGCAAATACTTCATATGCAGTTCGTTGGGGTATCACTGCAAATGGTGAAACTGCTGGACGAGTTTATGCTGCCGATACTACCACAAGTTCTTTTAACTTGTTTTATGTAATAGGTATGGCTTCTTCTGCAACTACAATTTCTGCAGGTGGAAATATCTCGGTAACTACTTTGGGATCTTTCGCTTTAAGTTCAGCGGATACAGCTTTTGCTTCAGGAACAGATGGTGCCCCAGTTTTCTTGGCTGCAAGTGGTGCCATTTCAGTAACTCCACCAAGTTCTGCAGGCACAGCGATTACCAGAATTGGTATGTTGATGATCAGAAGCGCGACCGTTACCGCAAATATTATCGACGTTCACCCAATCCCAGTATTGGTGAACTAATTGATAGGACAATGATATATCCTATTTAACGAAGTATTTTAGGCAAAGGTAGTTATGTCAAATTTCTTAAAAAATCTAAACGGTATAGGAGCAGGAACGGCGATCGTCGCTGCCGATCTTCCTGCTATTACCGCCACTGGAGATGCCACTGGCTCTGGCTCTGGCGGATCAATTCCCTTAATTCTTGCTACTGTAAATTCTAATATTGGGACATTTGCATCAGTTACCGTAAACGCAAAGGGCTTGGTAACCGGTGCATCAGCATTAAGCGGCGATGCCACAACTTCAGGTTCAGTAATCACCTTGGCTACGGTCAATTCTAATATCGGTACGTTCAATAACGTAACTGTAAATGGAAAAGGCTTAGTTACAGCAGCATCAAATGTAGCTTATCTAACTGCCAATCAAACCATTACTCTATCTGGAGCAGTCACTGGTTCTGGAACAACTGGTATTACAACTACCATTGCAAATAGTGCGGTTACTTTGGCAATGTTGGCAAATTTAGCTGCCAATAGTGTTATTGGTAACGTAACTGGTAGTTCGGCTACTCCTACGGCTGTTTCGACATTAACTACTGCAACGGCCTCATCTGTCATGATTCGTGATGCGAATGCTAACGTGCAAGTAAATAATATTATTGAAGGCGTAACTACAACTACCACTGCAGCCAGTACTACCACATTAACCGCAGCAAGTACCTATACGCAACAATTCACAGGAACAACCACTCAAACTGTAGTCCTTCCAAATGCTACAACTTTAACAGCGGGACAGGCCTTCTTAATCACCAACCGATCTACTGGCGTAGTGACAGTAAATGCTAACGGTGGCGGATTAATCCAAACCATGGCTGCGGGTTCTCAAACGGTCGTTACTGTAATTACAGTAGGAACTTCGGCTGGTACTTGGGATTCAGCATATAGTACTACTTCGGGTGGAAGTTCAAGTTTAACAGCTTTAGGGATTTTTGCTGGTAAGGCGACACTTTCTGTTAGCACAACAAGTAAAGCGGTTACTTTTAGTACTGCATATGCAAATACTAACTATGCGGTTACAGCAACCATGATTAACATTACAGATACAAATCCAGAATATATCCCGGTTACAATTACAGCTCAGGCTACAACCGGATTTACGGCGTCATGGAACGCTCCCACGCCAACGGCCAACTACGTTTTAAGCTGGATGGCAATTGCAAACAATTAATGTGATATATAGAGTATAATATGGGAAAAAATTTAGACGTAAGACAGAGTGAATTTAGAGGAATTTTGCAGCAACTATTTCCATACGTTGCAGAGCAAACTCTTGATATTTTACTCCAGTCTATAAATTCCGATCTTACTCCTCCTCTTAAAGTAGATGCTAGTAACCCCGCGAGTCTAGTTGTAAATGTTGGCCCGACCATAGTCTCTAATCCGGAATCAAATAGACAAAGAAGTGTTTCTTTTGTAAATAACATCATTCCTTTTTTAACCTCTGGAACAGTCACTTTCCCTGCTGCTAGCGGCGGAACAATCAGTACTTCTACTGGTCAAACATACGTTTTAACTCTGCCATCTGGTGATTACGCCCAAGCTCTCTTGGCATTAGACACGAGCAACAATATCGTCGTTAAGATGGGTGCTCCAAGTGCTACTTTAGCCGGAGCAATTGTTCCAAGTCCTACTGCAAACACCTTACCATTTGCATATGTTACTATCCATAATAATGCCGGTACAATTGCAAATATCAGCCAAAATGCTATTTTCCAATTCGCTTCAGGCGGCGGAGGTGGCGGCGGTGGAGGCGGTGGAGTTGCTCAAGAAGTTCCACTCACCATTGGTACTACAAGCGAAACAGTGACTTTCCCTACACCTCAAGCGGGTACAAATTACGTTGTTTTAGCCCAAGTAGCCAATACTACTGATCCAACTCCAGAATACATTCCAGTTACGATCACAAATAGGACTCCAACGGGCTTTACCGCAAGCTGGAACGGTCCCTTAGATACCGCAAATTACCTCCTAGACTACATTGTGCCCCCTGGAATCTCCCAAGAACAAGTCGGAGAAGCCGTATTATCTATGGGCGATACCACTACCACAATTACAATTCCTATCCCTCTAACCAGTACAACCTATGTGGTTGTAGCGGAATTGGTCAATCTTACGGATATTACTCCACAATTTCAACCAGTTACGGTCACGAATAAAACAAACTCAACGTTTACAGTTACTTGGAACGCTCCAGTAGATACAGCTAATTATAGGATAGCTTATCAGGTGGCGTCTGCTCAATAACCGTAATCTTATATGATATAAGATCTTTAGGAGATTAATTATGGCAAATTTTCAAAGTGGGGGTCTCGTAGAGCAGATCAATACAACCGCAACGGCTGCAGGTACGACTACATTGGTAGGAAGCACTTCTGCTAGCGCCACATTGGGCAAACAAATTCAAGTTTTTACTGGTTCTTCCACTCAGACTGTGGTTTTGCCAAGTGCGACTACGATGGTTGTAGGACAAAAATTTGAGATTTACAATGAATCCTCTTCGGTCCTAACAATTCAATTTCAAGATGCGTCCGCTTTTACAGATGCATCGGGTGTAAATTACAACATTTTGGCTCCCCACACATCTTTAGTTGTGAAATTACAAACTAACGGCACTGCAAATGGAACTTGGGCAGTTCTTTCTACTGCTTCTACTTCTTCTGGAACTGGAATTAACTATATCACTTATGGTACAGCAGAAGCGGGAACTCAAGGATGGCATACAGTTAATTGGCAACAAGCTGTTACTATAACCAACGCATCTCCTGCCGTTTTTAGTGTCACATCGACAACCGGTATGTACGTGGGAATGCCAATTTCCTTTACTACTACTGGCGCACTTCCAACCGGATTAACCGCAAGCACGATCTATTTTATTAGCTCTATTCCAAGTGGATCTACTTTCCAAGTATCTGCTACTTTAGGCGGAGCTGCAGTAAACACTTCAAGTGCTGGCTCTGGAACTCACACTTCCTATCCATTAGTTCCTATCAATGACACAACTGTAGCATTGGCAAATTTAGCCTTCGCAACTTCTTCATCTTCTCCATTGGTCGGCGCTAATAGTTATACTTTAGTTCAAACCAACAGCAAGGCAGTTGGTGGTGAAGGTGTTGCTTACGATTTCACCATCGATTCAGCTTATGAAGCGCAAGTATTAAATATTAGCGCGAACTACAATGCTAGTTCTACTTTCGTAGCTTCTTCTGGAAGTGTAGGAAGCGATTCAGATGTAGAATTTGCAATTTGGGATAAAACAAATGCCGTTTTAATTCCTATTACTCCAAAATTCGTAACTGGAAATGGTTCAAATAATTTTACTTTTACGGCCTCATTTCAAGCTGCATCAAACAGTACTTCTTATGCATTAATAGTTTTTTCTCCAACTATGAACGCCAACGCAACGGGTTGGACTTTCAAATTTGATAATGTTCAGGTTGGACCAAACAACAGTACTTCTACTGCTAGTTCAAGTGGTGCCGTTATTGCTAGCTATTACATGTCTGCTAATCAATCTCCAGGATCAAACGTACAAATCAATTTCGATACAAAATTGGTAGATACAAATGCTGCAGTTACCACTGGAGCAGGTGCTTGGAAATTTACGGCTCCCGTAGCTGGAGACTATAATGTCTCTGTAATCGTTGATTACCTTACTGGCACTACTGGTAATGTAAATATATATAAAAACGGTTCTTCGTACGCACAAATTAGCGGGGGATATGGTACAGGATCTGGGGCAGATTCAGGTGTTACTGGATCTACAATAATCGCCATGAACGCTGGAGATTTCATTGATTTTAGACCTAATACGACCGCTACATTTGGTGGTGGTGCAGCTCCTCTATTTACTTATGTTTCTATCTTCTTGATCAACGGCTCTCAAACATCTGCGGGATCTAGTGGACAAACGGTTGCCGCAATTGTAAATACGGTGTCTGGCAGTTCGATTACTGCCGGTAATCCCGTAGTCTTTACGAATGTAGTTAGTGATAGCAATGGTGCTTATAATACCTCAACTGGTTTATATACTTGCCCAGTATCTGGCTACTACAATATGGAAATTGTATTTGGCACAATAACTGCTTCCAATTCAAATCTAAGCGTACAAAAGAACGGCGCGTATGCATTCGGAACTTCGAATAACTCTCTTGTAGCTAATGCTACTAGCACTGCGAATTGTGCCGGTACTAGGATGATAAAATGTAATGCTGGAGATACATTGGCTCTAGTTGCCGTTACCTCTTCCGCAGGTGTTACGGTAGGTTCTATGGACATCTCCCTAATTGGAGGTGCCTCTTCCGCTCTCAACGCGAAAACTACTGTAGCTGCGAGTTATTACGCAAGCGCAAATGGGACTGGATCACCTACTCAGACTATCAATTTTGATACTAAAATATTCGACACTACTGCCTCAGTGACTGCTTCTGCAGCTGGAACGGGTACTTGGAAATTCACTGCCCCAATTAGCGGACTTTATAACATTGGTGGTTTGTTTGTTTCAACTACAAGCGGATACTATTCAGTATATAAAAATGGTGCAGCATTCGCATCAATTGGTAACGATGGTAATGGAGGAGGACAGGCTCCCAATTTTGATATCCAATTAAATGCTGGAGATTTTATAGATATCAGACCCAATAGCTCCAGAACTTGGCAAGGTGGGACGTTAACTTCGGTTGCAATCTGTGTTATTTGTATTAAAAAAGTAGGCTAATACTCCCCATTCCAGATGGCAACTTGACAGAACGGATGCTTTATCCCAAAGTATCCTGACATAATACTTGCTATCCCACCTACTACGGTCTTATTCAATTTTTTCACCCAAATGTTATATAGCCAATCTACTCCAAATACCTCCTTCACACAAGAGTTATAAACATATTTTATCTTGGGGCGGCGTTTCTGGAACAGGAACAGGCTCTGTAATTATAGCCTTCAGATGATTGAGCGTTTACTTTGGAATGGAAGCTTAAAGACAGCAAAGTCTATGATTCAAGACTATTCTGGTGTTGCATTCAATTCTTCAGATAAAGCTTCTGTGATTGCGATCCTAGATGCTTCTGGATTAGATTAATCCCCAAATAAAAACCAAAGTAGGATCATTACGATGAATCCTAATAACAACCAACCATTGTCGGTAAGTTCTATATTTGACATAGGTTTATTAATCTTTGGTTCTTTGATTGTACTTTAGATCTTCCAAATCAGATTCAACATCTTCCAGTCTTTGCTTAAGTTGAATATTCTCAATCTTTAAACGTCTGGTTTCTTGGTTATAAGAGTCTCGCCATTCTTCTGCCAAATTTAACAGCGCTAGAACTTCATCGTTGTGGGCTTTAATCACGGCATCTAATTGTTTTGGATTAGGAATAACGGCTAGAATTTCGCTGGGACCATTGTCTACATCTCTCTTTAATTCTGGAAAACTTCTATCTTTATACCAACTCATATTTTTCCTTTTAGGCTATCCTATCGGCCCTTAATATGCTTGCAATCATCTCAACCGTCTCTTTTGTTGTTTTGGCAAGATTGATCCTTACTGTTAAGGGTGAGCCGCCCATTAGATTCCCTGGGGTAAAAGAGACATTGGACTTACTGAATAGATCCAATAGTTTTTGGTCCACTTCATAAAATGCGAACATGCCATTCTCTGGAATTTTTTGATTTCCAAACAGATAAGATATCTTACTTAAAGCTTCTCTATTTAGATCTAATAGTGAACTAGATTGACAATAGAATGAATCCCAATCGGCATTACCCAACATATCTATTGCAATTATTTGGGATGGTACGCTAACGCCGCATACATTGCCTTCTAGGTATCTATACGCCAAATCATAAAGAGTTTTACTATTGGTTGCTAGCCACCCCAAACGAATACCTGTGAGTCCAGAAAGCTTATTTATTCCGCCAACCATAACTTCATGGGCAGGCATATTTGGTATTTTATTTTGACAGTATGTTCTGGAGGCGTATACGGAATCGAATATGGTGTTATCTGAAATACAATTAAGACTTATTGTGCCCCTTGGATTCGAGGGGCTATCGATAATTCTTACGATATTATTGCTAGTAAAGAAACTTTCTATTTCGTGTTCAAGACCAGCATCTTTTATGGTTTGTGGATAAAATCTATAATACAGATTATTTGTGGAAGCGGTATCTATTCTAAAATCTGCATTTTTATAAGCATTAAGAGCTGCAGAAAGGGCATGTGTTGCTCCATGTGTAATCAAGATATATTCATATTTTCCATAATCAGGTAAAAGAAAGTCTTTGACTTTTTCTATTAACTCTGGAAGCCCCGTGTGCGCAGGATACTGCATATTATCGAATGGAATGCGAAAAGTATTCAAGGAAGGACAATTCTTTAAAAAGATTTCCGCAATACCAGGAGTTGTTCCGAATCCAAAGTCGTATTTCAAGACTTGTTCTCCTTCCTCTTTTGGGCAATCATCTCGTTATGAAGTCGCTCTTCCTTCTTAAGTTTTAAAAATTCTACCACAAGATGCCCTTGACCGCGATCAACAAGTTCGGAGGGGCGCGCTTTTTTTAATCTTGGGTTTTCCTTGAGATACCAGGATTTCACCTTTTTGCGGTCCCAAGCGAAACACTCCATAGCCAAAGCGACGATCTGCGCCTCGGTAATAGGCTCTTCACCTTCTGGGATAGGGTGTGGATTTCTACACTTGCGGTAAGGCATATTAAGGTGTAGGGGAAGGCGTTGGAGTAGCGATAGGTTCAGAACTTGCGGCAGCAAGAACAGCGAGGAATTGGTCATAGCAGCTAGTCGTACAGGCTTGGTTTCCAGCACACTGATTCGAACAGTATTCCTGTGCCAAAGAATAATTGATTGTGGTTGATACCTGTACCTGGATTGGATCCACTTTAACTGGATCGGAGTGAATATCAATCCCACAACCACCTAAAGTAAACGTTAACAAAAGTAGGTATTTCATGATTCTCCTTCAAAATTTAATTTTCCACAAAACTTACCGTATATTTCTTTAGCTGCTCTATCATAAGCCCTCGCCGCCTCTTCGGGGGTCGTAAATTGACCTAAGCTTTTCTTTTTTCCATTTGGTAAATTTATTCTGGATCTCCATAAAACATTTTTACCGTCTTTTCTTTTTATTACGCCCCTATATCCACTAGTATTATTTCTTTTTAGGGCATGTAAGTTTGTATTATTTTCTCTTGCTGTTGCTATGCGTAAATTATTTTTTGTATTATCTAAAGTATTTCCGTTTTTATGATCTATTTTTATTTTTGGATCTTGAATTTGTAATATTTCTCGATGCATTTGTATTGTAGTAGATCTATATTTACCATTAATCTTTCCCAAATATTTTGCTCTTTGGGCATAGCAATTCCCACTTCTGTCAGGCCTAGAAGACCATTTATAATGACTTAGTTTGTCAAAATCTTCATCGTCTACAAACGTAATCATTTCTCTAGTTAATTCTATTACTTTCATTTGTTTTTCTTATACATTTCAAAAAGACTTAAGCGCTTTCTTTTTTGAGCAGTAATGCCTAATGGAGAAAGTAATTTTTCATATTTTAAAATAACTTCCCATGCCTTATCTGGTGTCATTCCGATAGTCTCATCAGCCTCTATTTCAAGATAATAGGAATATTTACCATCTTCGTCTTTTACAGAATAATAAACAATATCCGCATCATCAAAAAAATAAATATCGCAAGCCTTATCAATACTAAAATTTTTACTATATCCCAGGCCTTCACAAAAAGCCATTACTAATTCTGGAGTATTTTTGTCTACTCTTAAATTTACTTCTGTACGAATCCAATTGTTTTGATTGATATGTTTCTTTTTAAAAGTAAGTTCGGACCGATATTCGTCTTCTCCAGCCAATCTATTTTCTGACGCCATTCTATATCTTAGAAATTCATTTTCTTGCCTAACATAGTATACATCCTTAGACTCTACATATATAAATTTGTTAGGGCCTAGACTTTTGGCCAAATCTTTAAATGCAATACGGTCAATATCATCTGCACTATATTTACACTCTATTTCTAAAAATTTATGTTCTTCACTCATAGTACTATATTACCACTATACAGTACTTTATTCAAGGACTATTTTAAGTATTGCTTTTTAAATTCTCTTTTTTTATCAATCTTTTCATTCCAGGTAGGCCATACGCCAGTTTCGTAGTAGTGTCGGTAAACCCAAACATCGTATTGTCTTTGCATTTCTAGTCTATCTAGTCCAAATTGGCAGTTTGTATCTTTGTAAATTTGTTCCCAATATAGAGAATCATTGTATTCCATATCGTAAATGTGTTTGCGATGAAGCTTAGTGTGAGTATCTTTGTCTAGAGCCTCATCTACTTTCTGTTCTATGGATCGTTCATTATCAATGAAAGCCTTGTGGTGAGAAATTTCATGAATTAAGCTTAAAATTTTCTCTAGTTTAGAACATCGATTAGTAACGTATATAGTAATTTCAGAACCGTCCGTAATCCATTCGGCACGATCTCCGCCACGAATATATGGTTTAAAGCGAACTTTAAGCCCCATACCCTGGGCATATCGTATGAGTCTGTTAAGTTCATCATCACGGACCATTGGTTACCTTTAAAAAATCAAAAATTTTCTGTAAGCATTTTTTCTTATCGTTAATCCAATTCTCCTCTTTTATGTGTAAAATGTCAATACCTTTAGATTTAAAATATAAGTCCTTGATTTTATGGTAATTTTTAATATCTTTATTGGACCATAAAATTTTGTTTTCACTAGCTCTCATATATTCAAAACTGTGATAATATGTTCCATCGAATTCAATACCTTTATGTAAAGATGGAATAAATATATCTATATCGAAACCTTTTATGTGAGGCTTATTTTTTATTTTAACCTTTCTGTCTCTAAATAATTTTGCGTCTGGATATGTTTTCTTTATTTCGGCCATAATATCTCTTTCGGAAGAAGATGTTATTCCAGAATATTTCATGTGATTACAAACTTTATCCAAAAATCCTCTGCGGGCAGATATTACATATGCGCTGCTACTAAATTTATAAAAATCTGATCTTGTTTTGTATTTTGATCCTTCTAGCATTAACATCTCATCGGTCCATTTAAAAAATGGATTGTTTTCTCCAAAAAGGATGGATTTATTTTTAGGCATATGAACACAAATTTCATTCAAGATACCCATTTTAGTCGCCACAAAACATGCTGCTCCACTAAACTTCCAAAACTTACTCCTAGTTTTGTATTTCTTTGCCTCTTTTGTTAAAGAGTCCCTATTCCATTTTTTATTATTGGGAATTCTTCCAATACTTGCATTTTTAGGCATATGAACACAAACCCTATCAAGAATTCCCATTTTAAGTGCTGCTGCATATGCACCTTTAGATTTTTTACAAAAATCGCTTCTAATAAAATATTTAGATGCTTCTTTTTTTATTTTGTTTAAAGTCCATTTAAATCTAGGGTTATTTTTACCAGATAAGGTTTTTCTTGTCATATGCTTGGTAACATTCTTGTAGATGCCCAAATTATATGCCGCACTATACGCTTTCCTATTATGGCGAAAAAACTGCGATACGGTACGATATTTCTTTGCTTCTCTGGCAACAGAATTTTTGGTCCATTTCATAATATTTACTTTTCATAAACGCGAACGAATGCGCTTGCTATAGCGCCTAGCCATTCACGTTCCTTAAAGTCTCTTTCTTCTTGGTAATGCTTGCTTAATTCTGCCGTAGCATGATCTTCTGAGTATCCAGCTAAAGCGAAATCGTAGGCTAATGCAAACCAAGTCTGGTTTCGACCATTCTTAAAGACTATGCCGTTCTTGAGTTGGTATTTAGCCCATGTAGAAAGCTTGTCATAGTCGCCTTCACCTTCGGGAATAACCTTCTTCTCTTTGGGTTTGGGGGCTAAATGCGACCATTTATTGAGCCATGCAAAGAATTCGGCATGGGTAACTCTCTTGCGTAATTCGACCAATCTCTGCTTCTTGCCAGGCTCCCGGTAAGCCTCTGGGATCCTGACGCACCTAGACGGATTTTCGCAATGATCATCTGCGGTAGTGATGATTGCAAAAATCCATTTCGCCAGGAGCCTGTATTGGGCTTCGCTTTTTAGATCCTCATCGAGAGTAATTACCGTATGGATAGACTTGTTACCACTGAATACCTGGGCAGTAAAAGGCATCTTTAAATGCTTAATAGTATTTATTTGCTCTTTTAAAGTACCCACATCAAGCTCTATTAGAAACGATCTGTAATTTGTGACATTGCTATCAAGCCTAGATCCTTTAATTGGATTTAAAGCAGCAAGTATTATCTTATCGCTATTCACTTCCCTGTTATACTTTGGATCTGTCGCTATAAGCTTAATCTTATTGCCGGACAGTATTTCTTCCAATGGAACAGAATGCGTGGCGAATTGAGAATCCTGAACACAAACATTTTCATTTGCATTGAATAGCAATTTAAAAAAATCTTGTGTCTTCTCGTTCATACTTACCCTTGTTGTGGTGTAGTATCTTCTGCCGCAGCAGCTGCCAAAGCTTCTTTTGCGATTTTTTCTTGTGTATGACGATCTTCTAGAATTTGCATCATATGTTTTTTAATTTCTTCAACCGTAAAACGCTTAAGAACAAGTTTTTGGTCTTTGAATACCTTCTTGGATAATCCATTTGCACCAGGAATAACCACTTCTCGATCACGCTCATAAAGCTCTGGGCGTCCATTGTTTACTAGCTTCTGCCATTTGGACGATGCTCCAAAAGCCTTAAGCGATAATTCATTTAGTTCTTGTCTAGTCTTGTATTCCATTTTCTTTCTCCTCTTTTCCACTAAATTTAACATAAGCTTCCTCAATATGTTGTTCACTGGCCGTATTTTCTAGAACCATTTCGAACAAAGCCTGTCTAGCTTCTTTATTTGTTAGCTTGTCTTTTTCCCACAGTATGCATACTATACAAATAAATCACCTCTCATTTATAAAATTCTCCGTGATACATCTTAGCGGCATTTTTTCTTGCTTCAGCCGCTTCTTTGGGGTCGTCAAATAGCCCTAAAGATATTGTTTTCCCATTAACCGTAATTTGTGATCTCCATTTTCCTGTTAATTTATGTAAATGTACACCCTTATAACCAGATTTATTGTCACTTTTGGTTTTTGAATTTCTCATATTTTCTTTTTGAGTACAAATTCTTAAATTTTCTTTTTTGTTGTTTAGGGTGTTTCCATCTTTATGGTCTACAATTTTATCCGATGGACAATTTGTTATCAATCTATGCATATAGATACTTCCCGTACTTCTATTGCTTTGAGCATATCCTTGAAATTTTTTATTTTTAGTGCTATAAATCCATTTATGTTTAAGAAGTTTTGGTAGATCTTCTTCGTCCACTTCAGCGATTTTATTTTGAGTCAATGTAATAAAAGCCATATCGCTCTATTCTTCATCCTTCTCGTCTTTTTTATTAAGTCCCAGATCGCTTCCATAATGTGCTTCCAGATTTTTCTGCACTATTTTTGCAACGCTTGCTTGGAATGCCTCATCATACGGTACAAATTTACCACGGTCGTACCCAACATGGAAGTCTTCTCCTGCAGAGTCATTAAAACGACTTTTCCATATTTTCCATTTACTACGAAGCAATTTACGTTCTGGAGTGATCTCTGCAATGAATGTAGCCTTATCGCAAATCTCCTTACTTCCCTTTAATCGAACGTTAAAAGGGGTCGTGTCATCATCACCGGTAAGGCGCTTCATTTGAGCCATAACAACGATTGGTCCTGGATAAACTAATTTCATTTTATCTAGGAATGCAGCAAACATTGCCTGAGTCTTATATTGATCTAATTCTGGATCATTTTTTGAGCGTTTTACGTTCTGGTAGTAATCTAGAATAACTACATCTGGGGCATTACCACTCTCAATCAAGTTGGTAAAAATCTTCTCGATTCCTTCGAGGGTCGTAGTCCAACCAGAGATTCCTTGATAGGTATCGCCAATGATTGAAAGTCTGTCATCTTTACACCATAGAGGAATGAATTTGGCATATGTTTCTTTTTCTTCATCGGTAATCAAATTGTGGTTAGTGTATTTTAAGCCCATATGAACGGCTGTAATACGATTGTAAAAGTCTTCTGGCGCTTCCTCGTTCGAGAGTACCAATGCTCGACCTAATTTACCCGTAGCTGGATTTGGCGTTGTAATAGTCGAATAAATAATATTTGCAACCGTAGTTGATTTACCGTCTCCAGTATCAGCACCAATGAGAATGAGATTCTTCTGAAAATAGGGTACCACTAAGCGAAACATTTCATTCATAAAGCACATAGATAGTCTAGCGGCCTCAATATACTTATTACTTGAATTTACCAGTTCATCAACGTATGACTGGGGCAGACTAGAGAAATCAACTTCTTGTCCTTTTTTAAGCTCATCCTGATTCTGTATTAATCTGGTGAGATCTCGATCTACCCTATGCTCTTGCAGGATAAGGCTTTTTTCTTGGACTTCCTTTTTACGTTGGTCCATTTTCTTATCAGCTTCGAGTTTTTGCTCAAATTCGTCTAACTCTTTGCTCATTTTCTTCTCCCCAAAGCATTTAATTGCGCCATAAAGTCTTCATCTGGCACCATTGGCGGGAGCTTTGATGTATCGTATTTTGGATTATTTTGAATAAATTTTACTGGCTTAAGAGCTTCTTCTAGAGTAGGAAGGGCTTCTTCCACAACTTCTACATGTTCTTTTTTGGAAGTAGGTGGAAGTTCTTTTTCTACATTTTTTGTAGGGGCTTTTTCACTAAAGCTAATTTGGCTTTGGAATACAATACCTTTCCAGGTATCAATCTCCTGTTTTCTTTTTCGCTCAACGATCGATTTTGAGAGCCTATATATCTCTTCTGACCAACACAACTCGGCTAGCTTATAACAAATGTTTGGTCTAGTAATATCTTTGGCTGTATACCCATGCTCAAATAATGTAGAGCAAAGATAGTGGAAGAATTCTTCCCTATTGTTCCTTGGGATCTCAGTATACGTCTTTCCACGTTCGGAGGTACGACTAACACCGTATTGCATTTTCCAGGCTAATATGATGTCCTCGATGGATGGTCTTTCGTCTTCCATTACGCCCCAATAGTCTTAAGTAGTTTTCTTGCTGTAGACACTTCTTTTCTATATTCGCTCTTATTTCGATTTTTTGCAATAAATTTCTTTAAAATAAGCACCTTTTTAGTGTCTGTTTTGTTATTGAAAATCATTGTAAACTTTTCTACTTCATTATCATTGAGAACTTGATCAGGGCGTCTATTATGGGTGTTTAGATAAGGATTAACTTCTGAAACAATTAAATCTTCGATTTCTAGTTCTCTTTGGGGTATCGGAAAAGACACATACCAAGACTCACCAAATTTAAAAGCCATTACGTTATTTTTTACGTTTGCCTTTTTTCTGATTGACTTGAAAGTTGGAAAATCAACTTTCTTAAAGCCATATTCTTCATACTCTTTGATTAGTTTGGTTATATCACGAGGAAGCTTGCCAGTACCAGTAAACGACAGGTATTCTTCCGATGATTGACCCTTAATATTTCTTAATTTTTGCTTGCAGATCCGAACCAAGTCTTCCATGCGTTGTTTGTAGAATATGGAAAAGTTAGCCTTATTTTGTTGCAAGAAATCTTTTGCTTCAGGATGAACACCGCTATGTTTCAATAACCATTTTAGCACCCATGCGTCCATTTTCTCTTCCATCTGCTCTAGAGTAAATAGATTTAGGAAAGACACTAGATGCACTTGGCCAATACTGGTAACGTCGTCTAAGTACATGCCAACCGTTTTAAATAGGTTATAGTAAGTAAAAAAAGTATTTCGAGAAAGATTCTCTACAATTTTAATGTATGGAGCCATTTCTTCTGCGGTAGGATTACCTTTAGCTTTACGAAGATATTGGTGTCTTAAATAACACAGTTCAAAGTCATCTTTACTGCTAATTTTGCGTTTCTCTGGTGCTGGTCTATCAACTGATATCATTACTGACTCCTAATATTTAACGTAAGACCGGACGCTACTCCGATACCCCAATTTTCTAGCACCCACAAGTTATGGATGGCTTCAGCACCTTGAGTGTCACTTCGCTGACTCTTCAGTCATGGCTCTGCTCTTCGCGGTAATGGGTCTGGCTGTCTGAGCGTGTCTCCAAGTAATCTGCATCGGACGGCCCTATTAGTCAGCCCCGTTATCGATTCTCTATCTTTCCACGCCGCTTACGTTCCCTTGCGGGAAACTTATTGATTCAAAAACTCTTTAAACTCATTACATGTCATGTTCAGTCTTTGTGGAAAAGTATCTCCCACGAATTTAACGAAACAATTTCCCTTATCTTCCGTAAAATAAATGATTTTGGATCTCGATATAGATATCTCAATTATATCCTTGCAATCTTTCGAATCTTCTACCGCGATACATCCATATGAATAAATGGTTAGGATCTCTGGACGGTGCTTTTCTGGCTGAGAAGCTTCCTGGATTTTAATTAAAGAGCACCCAGTCATTAACAATAATAGTAGCAAATATTTCATATAAGTCAATCCTTATGTCCGCATATCAAAGACTTTTTTAATTGCCAATGAAGCTTTATGTGCCATTGCAGTGCCCCAATTATGCTTTGCATTGTCGTAATAGTGTGGTTTAACACCAAGTTCTTTTGTTAGGTCAATCATCTCATCTAAAAGATAGCTATTTTCTCTTTTGAGTTTTTGAATTTGAATTTTTAATTCGCCGATTTCTTTACACAAGTCTAATTTTGTTGTCATTTTAATACTTCAAATATGCCATACATTAAAGCGGCCATCATAATAAAAACCCCAAGAAAACAGGCGTTAACACCTATAAAGAAGAGTTTTTGATGTTTCTTTATACTAAAATTTCTAGCGATTAAAAAATAAAGCATCAAAGATGAAGAGAATATCAGTCCAGAATAGGCCAGAATTTCTCCAATTGAAAATGCTATTTTAACGCTTTCCATGATCTAATACTCTCCGCGAAGAGATTTCTTGTAAGATTCCAAAGCTTCAGGGGTATCTAAAATACCGATATCGACTACCGATACATCTTTAACGATAGTACGACCATGGAAGTGACCTTTGTGAACTGTATATCGAGTAGTACGACCAATTTGCTGCTCTTCGTTTTTGATGTTACGAGTAATCTTTGCGCCCTTTTTGGTGATCAAAATTAAAGTTGAAAAAAAACTAAGTTCTTCTCCACCCTTAATAATGAGTTCTGGTTGCTCATATTTACTCTTAGGTTGTGTCATATAATAGTGATTAATAAACACACAAGCAAGTTCAGTTTCCTTAATTGCTTGTCTAAGACGACGAACGTTCTTGTTATTTAGTTTAGCTTCGACTGCAACGTGAAAGTCACCAGCTTCGGAATCCATGATAGATTCTGGCACTGAGGCCGCAACTGAGTCCCATACCATCATAAGGGGTCCGGCAAAACCTTCTTCTCTAAGAGTTTTGGCTTCAGTCAAAATCTTCTCAATAGCATCCCAAGCTTCTTCTAGGTTCTCAGTAGGGGTCACCAAAACTTCTTTTGGTTTTCCGCCCATTAACGCAAGTCGGCTCATAGAGAATTTATGCTCTGAATCAATCAAAAACACTACACCACCCATTTTTTGGCACTGTACCATGCCCTCCATAATCAAGGTGGTTTTACCAGAATCTGGCTTGCCAATGACTTGGGTAATGTGGCCACATGGAAAGCCGTCTCCACCAGTCCCTTCTTTAAAGAAGGGTTTAAGTGGAATCCATGATTTAACCTGAAGTAGCTCTTCGCCTTCTCCATAGGTCTTTACTAATTCTTTACCTGCACTATCATTTAATCGATTACGAATACGATCAATTAAAGATTCTTCTTGCTTTGCCATTTTATTCTCCTAAAAATTCTGCTAATTGAATTCTATTGTTATTCTTTTTCCCATAAAATTTATGGAATTTATTATGACATTTTTTACATAAACAAATTCCATTGGATATGTCCTAATATTATTTTTACTTGTTTTTCTTTAATCACATTTCTTTCCTGCGATCACTTCCAAGTTGTATTACCATATCCTTTTTAGCCTTCATAGAATCAACGGCACCTTCCCAAGTAGTAGCGTCATGTTCGGCTTTAATAAGCTTCATCTGAGCACTTACTACATCTGGATGGGAGTCTATTTCAGCTTCTAGACTTTTTTCGCTATGTTTGGTTGAGGTATCACTTTTAATTCCTTTATAAACAACTGCCCTGGTCTCTTTAAGTTTTGCTTTGGCAATATCTCGTACAGACTCTACTTTGGCCTTATACTGATAGTACCTAAACAATAGCCCTGGCAAATATCTAAATTCAGAGGTAAGGTTGTGAATATCAACCGATAGATCTGTTTCTGGATTTAAGTCCATAGAACTCCTTAAAATGGAATGTTAGAATTAGATTCGTTAGGATCGATTCCGATTTCTTTTAACCAGTCTTCGTGGCTTTGCTCAGCAGCTACAGGGGTAGTAAGAACTACTGCTGCGGGAGCTTGAACAGGAGCTGCCTGTACTGGAGAAGCCATATTAGTGGCTGCGCGTACAGTTGTTGATGTCGCAGTTACCGGAGTAGGAGTTGGTGCCGACTCTTGAGGTTGTGCTGCTGGAGCAGGCGCAGCTTGTGCTGGAGCTGCTGCAGGACCAGATTTACGGGCATCGCGTTCTGATTTCCAACGATTATCGAAAAGCTCGTTACATACCGCAGTTTTACCAGTTGCGATATCTGCTGAAGCAACAATTCGCGCTACTTCATCTACAGTAAGCTTTGGAGCAATTTTGCTTAAATCTTGAGCTTCGCGTTCAATTTTAGCAAGAAGCTCTGGGGTAATTTTATGAATAACATCTCGCTCAACACGACCGTATTCTGGTGAATCGATTTGTTCTTTGTAAACACTTACTTTAAAAGTAGTTGCATTACCAGATCCTGTGCGAGTAAACACGAAATAGCGACCATTATCCAAAGAAAGTGGATCTACGCCTTTTTCCATAAGTTTTTCGATTTCGATATCAAGTAATTCTTTAGCGGAAATTCGAAGTTTCAATGTACCGATATTTCCCTGGAGATCAACCACATTCATATGGAAATTGTTATCAATACTGTAGGTCCCTCCAAATCCAACCAAAGTATTAAGCTTGGCGACTAAATCGTCATTCTTTTCTTCTTTAGCCTTCGCAAGTTTTGCTTTTAAATCCTCAATGCGTTTCACTGCCGGATCTTCGATCTCAATAACCTTATTGCGTTTAACTTGGACACTTTGAAAGGGGCGAACTTTTCCTTCTGAAGTCTTGTACCCGAAAACAATTGAGTGGTACTTAGCCCAGTCCCTAGGATTGTTTGTGAATTGAGTCAAGGCTGGAATAATGCGGAACACCACATCTCCATCTTTCTGACTATAATAGTTTTTCTTTGCGAACTCTTTTTTACCATACTCTGCGCTTAATACACCCATATTTTCTCCTTATTTTAAAATTTTAACTGCCAAAACGATTGTTGAAACAACACCAACGAACATTAAAAATCTTGCTAGTCCAATACCCAAAGTTGCCTTAAAAGCGGTCATAAAAGGAGCTTTAGAGGCTGTAGCTAATGCAGCAATTACTGGCGTCTCTAGGTCAATTCTATTATTGTTATCCATATATTCCTAAATCTTGTTGCGAATTGAAGTCAATGTTTCGCCAACAGTTTGTTCATTAACAGTCTTTAGCACAAAAGCGCCAGGAAGAGCTTGTAATGTTTTTGATGCTTTACCAGCCACTACCACAAAGGTCTTCGTTTTAAGACGTGTAAGGTTCTTTTGAAGATCTAAAGCAAAAACTTCATCGCTAGTGTTCAAAAGAACTGGCGTAATAGATCCAGAATGCTTCTTCTCTAGAGCCTTTTCTGCAATTGAACTAATAGCGTCTAAACCAACAACTTCTGATCCGATTTGATCATTAATAGCTTGTTTGAGTAGACCTGCAAGTTCTTCGGTATTGCTTACTGCTCTATTGTAGCGTTCATCAAACTTGATCTCCATAAGAGAGTTTCGGCTGATACCAATTTCTAAGGCTTTATCGTACAAAGCATTATTTGCAATATTAAATAGGTATTTAGTAGATTCACGACCAAACAATTTAGAGTCTACACGAGAAGCTAAGTCACGATATAAATTGTCTGGGTCTACAGAGAAGCAATCAAAATCAGGATTTGAAGCCACCTCATTAAATGTGCTACGGCCAGCTCCAGTTAAAATGATAAAGAAAGTAGACTCAATGAGAGCTTTCTTGTAATCTGTCTTAAGTTGCTCTAAACGATCAACCGCAGCGCGTTTCATACCTTCACGACCACGAAATGTACTCTCGTTTCCTAGAGTAAGATCTAATTGAGCTGCTGGCAGCGTTTTTTCGATTTCTTGAATGATTGAGCTTAATGACATGTCTATTTCTCCGTTTTGATTCCAAAATGTTTTCTAATTTGGTCGGCATTCTTGATACTTTTTGAAAAAGCGTCTGCCTGTTTTTTTCCGAACAATGAATCTTCAAAGTTCTTTTGTATCATGAGATTTGGATTTTTACAAGAAAATTCTACGAAAATCCTTCCACTCATTAAATTTTTGCTAACTTTAAGGAAAGTATCTGTATCAATTTCCTTACTTTTTATTAACTTAAAGTCTTCTTTAAAATCCATCTTTATTTATCCTATTCCTATTTTATTCTTAATGCAACCTTATTTTTTTAGAATACACTGATTTTTATTTTCTGCAAGAATTTTTCCTGTGGCAATCGCAGTAGCCTGTGAAGTTCCGCTGAGAGTAATACCATAAGCTTCAACGTTTTCGCCTATTTCCCATCTATTTACGAAATTCCCATGATTGGACCATTTTGATGGGATGCCATATTTATCTGTAGAACCTACAACAACAATTCGTTTATCGTACATTGCGGGATAGTAATCTTCATCGCCAGAACCAATTTTTTTTCCGTCATTACCAGCTGCAGCAATAAATTTGCCGCCTCTATTTAAGAATCTTGTAACTGCCATTTGCTCTTCTGGATCTGAATCTGGGCCGCCACCTGAATAGTTAATGATATCTGCGCCAATTTGATCGTTAGCAAAATTAATTGCTGATATGCTAGCCCTTAAGTTTTGATGGTTAGTTTGATCTTTTGAATAAAATTTAAGAATAACAATGCAATAATTTACATTAAATTTATTGGCGTAATCCTCAATAATACCGACAATATTGGTACCATGACCAACCGTATCTACGGGTATAAAACTGTCTTCACCTATATATCGTAGGCCCTTTTTGGTAAAATCTTTATGGCCCCAATAACATAGATTAGCATCTTTTGGAAGTTTGTTGTACCCAAAGCCCGTATCGATTACCGCGATTTTAACTTGTCTTTTAACGCATTCCGCGTATGCTGAAGAACAAAATAGGGCTAAGATAAGGGCCAATTTCATATTATATATGATCTCACTAATTTAAACAAAAGTCAAGCTTCGATGAAAATTTCCTCAATGACCGCAGGATCTCCGCTGCCTTGACGTTTCTTCATAAAAAACATACAGATATTCCCCTTTTTAAGATCTTTTGGGTACTCTAATTTCTTTGAAAAATAATTAGGCCACATAACGTGTTCTTTAACATACCCATCTACATCAATAATTACTTTTAAAGCTTGTTTAGTGTTTTGGCTATAATCAAATACGCTCGTGCCGACTACATACCCAAATACTGCAAAATCCATGTCTTTGGTTGATTGTTCTGGTGTCTTTTTGTCAATCTGTTCGAATTCTTCTCCGCCTAATAGGATTACGTGATCCCCGTCTTCAAATTTTAACGGAACATAAGGATCTGCATGGCGCTTCCCTCTTCCTTTTTTGGTCATTACTGCTCTCTTAAAAGTAGCTTGACGATCCATAAGAGAAGAGTGGCTCATGCCAAGGTTTCTTAGGCCAACCAAAAGACTTGGCAGGATTGATTTTTGGATTGCTGCATTCTTTAAAGGATACTTTTCAATTTCCAAATATTCTGGCTTGATTTCACCTTTCTTAGGAACTTCAATCCGACTTTTCTTGCCTTCGGCCTTAGCCTTAGCAATTTTCTTATTAAACTTGTTGGTCTCAAGAAGATCCTCAAACACTTGCATTTTTTGCAACAGTCCAAGTTTTGGGGGAAATAATGAATCGAGAACTCCTACATGGATGAGCTTTCTCGTTACGGAATCTCCTGCCACTTCCTTATTAACAAAATCTTCAATATCCTTATAGGGCCTACCTTCTACGATTGGATCGATAGTGGCAGAGGCCATCCCTTTGATAACACCAAGTTTTGCTCTAATTTTTCCGTTGGCGTAATCGATTTCCATCTCATCTGTTGAGAGATTAATGTCTGGAGCAGCAACCAAGTGTTTGACGTGGGGCCAGAGCTTACCGGCAATCTCTTTGTTCTCAGCATTAGTAAGAACCGCAGCCCAAAATTCTAAGCTGTAATGGTGCTTCAGGAACATGCAAGCGTATGTGATAAACGCATACGACACACCATGAGATTTATTGAAAGCGTACCGTCCAAAGGTCACAATACGATCCCATAGCATCTGAGCTTCATCCTCAGTGATCTTATTGGACTGTAAGCACCCATTAATGAAGTCTGGCTTGATCTTTAAGATAGTAGCGCGTTTCTTTTTACCGATTGCTTCCCGCAAGTTTTCGGCAGCAGATCCAGAGAATCCGGCCAACTGCTTTGCGATTTTGGTGACCTGTTCCTGATAAACCAATACGGAGTGAGTTTCTGGGATCAATTCCTTAAGAATAGCGACATCCTTGTATTCACCACCATCACGTCTATGAATATACTCTTCGGCCATATTACGCCCGGTATCTTCATTTACATAATCGAGTGGGCCCGGACGAACCAATGAAAGGATGATCGAAAGGTCCTCGATACTCGTAGGTTTGATACCTTTAACGAAGGGAATCATCGAACTTGTGTTAATTTGAAAACATGATTCTGTGTTCCCATCCCATACACTTTCGTAAGCCTTTGAATCACTTGGTAAATTCCAAATATATGTTGATTCCCCATTATGAGAAAAGTGGCCCGTCTTGTGTTTTTCTTTATTCTTCTTATTAATCAAATCTAGGCAAACACGGATATCTTTAAGTTGGCTGATGACTAGGAAGTCATATTTGATGAGTCCGGCCTTCTCTGCCTCTGTAGCTTCGTATTGAATGACATTATCGTCTTTGGTCGGAACAATTTCTGAAATTGGTTTGTCTGCTATGATAAATCCACATGCATGTTTTGAGAACGATCTAGTAATCCCAAGTGATTTTTTAACAATATCCCATTCTTTGGGTCTTTCTATCGCATATTTCCGTAATGGCTCTGAAGTTTCAATTAGACCATCAATATGGTTACCGTCCTCGTCTTCCATACCAAAAATGAATTGCTCGTCTGTGATGCCCTGACCTGCGTCTGGTAGCGATTTAGCGAAGACTTCAATGGACTTCTCGACTGATCCATTAATGTATCGGTTTGTGTCTTTAATGGCAGATTTAAGCCTAGTTTTTCCTCTCGTACTGATCTGGGCAGCCTTATTGCCCCAACGATTATAAAGATAGCCACTTTTACCATCTTCGCCTACTAAAAGATCCCTGGATTCCAAATCGGAGTCAATATCGGCAAGCTTAAGAGCTTTAATCCGATCCATTGAATAGAACCGATTGAAACTCAAATCAAAATCAAATGGATTGACTTTAGTGATACCCATTACGTAACACACTAGACTTCCAGCAGCACTTCCTCGCCCTGGACCTGTTAGTCTACCATTTTCTTCATAGTAGTTAAGAACATCATGCTTAGGAAGAAAATATGGTGAAATGTCAAAAACGCCATTTTTAGAGAAAACTTCCATTTCTTCTTTAAGTCTCGCAACCCAAATAGGATTGTCCCATCTCATTAGGCCCTTTTTCTTAATAATATCTATGCATTTTTTGGCAGGATTTTCACCGCTATCAGCAAGACGCCATTTGTACTTGAGTTCAAATTCATCAAAGTTTTTGGCCCATTCATTGTTTCCATTGAGAATGGAGGCGCATTCATCTGATGTAAGTCCAAGATTTGTTGTGAGGTAGGCTTCAAATTCAGTATCTGATTTCATATGCAGACTAGACTTTAGCTTATTTTTGCCACCCAGAACCATGGTCTGAACGATATGGTCTTCTTTGTCTGAATAAAAGGCGTAATCTGAAACCAATAACTTGATCCCATGCTTCTTGTTCATTTCAATGAAAAAACGATTGATATTTAGGGTTACGTCCACAGGCAAAGGGAGAAATCCGGTATGGGCTGTCACTGCTCCAATTTCTTTGTCCACTTCATAAAAAGTACTTCCGACCACTTTCGACTTAATAAGAAAATGACCGCTTCGTTCCACTAAGTCCCCTGCTTCAATCTTACGGGCCTTATTGGTAGTAACGATGTCAGTTGAGAGAAGGGAGTCCGTAGTACCATCCTTATATTGGATTTTCACTACCGTTGCATATTTTTTAGTCCATGGCTCACAAATTAGTGACATCGAAAGTCTATCACCAAAAAGAGCGTGTAATTTTAACAAGACTGTCTCTGCCAATTCAGGGCTATCGGCAAGGAGTGCCTTTCCAACCATACACTGAGGGCCACCAAGAACAAGAAGGGTATCGGCTTTACTTAAACGCTCAAGATCTTTCCATGACCAAAGAGATTCAAATTCCTCCCTGACCTTGATTTTTGGCATATCGTTCGACGAAACAACCCTTACGATTTCTTGATAGGAATCTTGATTCTTCGCAAAAATGGACGCATTGAAATACTTACACCTATCGGCCTTAGACCCCACAACAATTGGGCAAGAGGAATCCTTGAAATAGAATTCAATACCTGCAGCAAATTTTAACTTTGCGGCTTTAGCTTGACCATAGGCTTTCAAGCAACTCGATAGATGGCCCAAATCCGTATAGGAAAAATGAGTTCGGCCAAGATCCACCGCCTTCTTGATCATTGAAGGTAGGGGTGATCCAGTTAGTTTAGATTCGCAATGCGTATGTGGAGATATCAACAATGTCATTTTTTGTGTCTTCTATAATTGATTTTCTTGTCGTATTCTTGTCGATTACTTACGTATGTAGCAATTACTATCCACTTAAATAAGTAAAACTCTACTGTAAGGCCCCACCACTTGTGTTTTTTGCTGTGGCGATACCAACCAATACCAAATTTTACATTACAACCATCAAAATAGTAATCCAAAACACAACAATTGAAGAGTATCTTCATACAGCTCCTGATTTAAGGCCATGAAGTAATTTGAATTCATTTTCAGTAGGTGTATGTATTTCAATCTGCACATGGCCTACAGGATCTTCATAGGCATATAGTTCTTCTAAATCTAAATAAATATGCGTACCAAAAGTAGTACCGTGGTCCAAATCTGGATTCTTTCCCCAATTATAAATTGGTAAATAAGCAATGTGTTTCATCGTTTAAAAATTGCCTGAGCAACCCCTACAACAGAACAGCATCCATAATATACTATGAGGGATGTTAATATTGGATGGTTTCCTGCAAATTCATAGAACTCTCTCATACTTCCTTCACTTTCATGAAATCACAATCCACTAGACCATGTTCTACCGGTACACCAGGCAATCCTTTGGATGCTCTTTTAATACAAATCTTGCAAATCCCATCTGGACCAAGCCGGAGACTCATTCGGCCTCCAATAAGCTAATCAAATCTTGAGTTTGTCCGCCTTCTTTTTTGGATTTCATAAGCTCGATCATTTTCTTATAAACGTCTAGGGTCATATGAACGTCACCTTTAGCTTCATGGGCCTCACGTTTAGCAATACCAAAGAATTCCACGAGGCTTTTCAGTGTACCAGTTTCAGGCGGCAACCAACCACAACGCTTGAGGAATAGGCACGCCGTCTTGGTGTCTTCTACATTATAACTAAAAATGCTCTCCCATTCATCTTTTGGAATGACGTACTCCCAAATCATGGCCAAATCGAATGATACGTTTTGTCCTAATGGAATTAAGTTGCTATATCTTCCAGTTTTTTTAAGATATTTTTTTGCAAAATTTATGATTGAAATTTTAGCTTGAGAATACGTAAGGGTATTAGGATCGGCAAGATGTTTCTCAAGATCGATCTTGTTTACTTCCATTGCCTCAGCTTCTACAATTGGAAGTCTATCGTTTGGCTTAAGCTTAAAATCAAGTTCATCTACAATTTTAAGATTTTCGTCGGTCATAGCCATATATAAAGTCAGAATATCTGCTTTTTTAGGATCCAGGCCACCCGTTTCTGAGTCTAGACATAAAATGAAATTAGCCATACGACAATGATATGCTAAATTCTAATTAAAGTCAAGTTCTATTTATTTAGGATTTTTTGTCTAAGAATTACAATAGATTCTTGATAAAGTCTTTCCACTTCTTCTTCTGGGAGTAAGAGTAGGCGACCAATAGTGGTATTCTCAGGAGGATTATCCATTTTGGCCAAAAATCGTTTTAGGCTATTCCCAAACTTTGGAGAGTGGATAAAATCCTCTTCTTCCCGTACTTTCTTTTCCATTTCACTTCTTTCCACGATTAACTCCAAACAGACCGTGTACGACATTATTCTCGCTTGAGTTTAGCATCTTTACATAATCTCTTTTTAATTTAACTATGATTTCTTGGACACTACTAAGACCATGAACAGCCTTCTTGTGGTCATCCGTAATAAGACCAAGGCGATTTACTATCTTGTCTAATTCTCTCTTAGACTTACCGTATTCTTGAGCTATTGGAATAATACCGGCTCTTCTATGGAATTCTAAGTTCTCTTCTAGTTCTAGTTTTTTTTGATTTAAGATATTGATTTCTTTAACATTTTGATCAATACTGGTCTGAATAGACTTCTGACTTGTTTCAGCGTCCTTAATTGCTTTAGTTAATTGGTCAAGTTCTTCGGTCTTAGTCACAAAATCGTCCTATCCTTAGATTGATTATATCATGAAAAGTTAAGATGATATTTGCAATTAAATTACGATGGTTTACGAGAGCTATTTTTAGGATTTTCGGATTTTTTGTTCTTAGGTTTAAATGCGGTACCTTTTACGATCATATAGAGTTGTTTCATGCCACCTTTATAAACGGCTCCGCAGCATAAAATCCACGTACTAGGTCCGTTATTATAACCATGGCGTTCGTGGGTCATATGGCCTACGGTAAAACATCCATGGAAAATACTAGGAGTATGTGAATGGGCTACCATGACATCGCCATGAGCAAGCTCGTGCCCTATTTTGTTTCCGCGTGAGCCATTCGTGCCAAGATGACCGTGAACGTTCATTTGTACACCTTCTACGTAATCATCGGCATTCTCTTCGCTCCATACCATACGCTTTTCGGGATCCATACGTAATTGGAGTGGATTTTTACCATGATAGCCTTCTAAGAACATCTCGTGGCCAATAATCTTATTTGGCGCACAATCTTTAATGTAGCGAGCCTCTTCTATGTAACGCATTACGTGTTCAGGGTGATTAGATGCAGTGGCAATAATTCTTGCATCCTTTGGGGCTTTTGCCCACACTGATTCGAGGACACTTTTTGCATAAGAAATCTCAGATGGAAGGTCTGCAAAATACTTAAAGTCACGGGCAATAATCGCTTGGGTAAGACCTTTCTTTTCTAAGTGATGGGAGATAGAAGTTCCATCGAAAAAGTCTTCAAGATAAATGCGTTTAGGTTGAATTAATTCCCATAGATCATACATACCGTTCATTGCGGTTTGATCATGGTGACCTGGGTGAATATCTCCCATTTTGAACGCTTCGGCGCGTTCTTTTGTAGTAGATCCATCTGCATGGTAGCGAGTTCCAAGATCTACGAAAGAACCGTTATAAACGTCGAACTGTACTTGGCGCATCCAGAAAACGTCACCGCGAACTTCTACGATTAATCCACCGAGCATATGATCTTCATTGGCAATCATACCGACTCGATTACGTAAATATGAAGGTTTAGTAAGACATCCAGTTGAGTGGACGATACGTGGATGAGAAGAGTTTCCTGTAGGACTTACTTCCATCATTTGCTTTGAGTGTCCGATAATCAGAGAGGTTTTTGCACGCTTTATTTCCTGTCCTTTTTCGTAATTGCCAGTGTACTTATGTACACGTAGGCGACGAAGACCAGTGATAGGGTTTGCTTGTTGAGGATTTAAATGGGCCTCAATAGCTTTTAAATGTGCGTTGAAAGTAAATTCTGTCGCAAAATTATTACGGTAAGGTTTCAATTTTGGATCGTAATGCTGAGGTTGTTTTTGTAAAGCCTTAACGTGAGCTGGCATTGGAAGCAATACCATTTCAGCTTTGTTACGTGACACAAAATTTTGCATTGCCGCAAATCCTGGCTCAAAAAGGTTTTCTGCCAATACATCTTCGCCTTGTTCTGCGCGACTGAAATCTGCCTCTGACCAGTCTAAGTAAGAAGTTGGGGATACGGCTGTAATGAAGAACGTTCCTTCTTTATAGTCATTTTCTTTTACAATGTTACCAATGGCCTCTTTGGTAAAGTCATTTAGTGAGTGTGGGACTTTTGGCTTAAGTACGGCTAATTCTTGTTTATCTATTTTAGCAAAAGATTTTGGCTTTTCTTTTCTAGAAGCTATCTTTAGCTTTTCCATGTTTCCAAAGTAATCACGAACCTTATCTCTTGAAATTCCAGAACTAAGAAGATCTGCCCGTGTAGGGTATTCGCCATTCTTTTTTGATAAATCCGCGTATATTTTAACGATCTCTTTTTGTTTTGGAGTTAAAAGCATAGAATTCCTTGGATTATTAAATTGATGTTATGGGGCACATTTAGATATGGTTGGACCACAGAATTGCTGTGGCCCAACTAATCATTTGTATCTATTATTGTGCTGATGGAGCTTCAGGAGCTGCTTGATTAGACAAGCTTTCTTCCGGTTGGCCATGGAAATTTAATCCAAATCCTACTGGAGACTCTGCTGGAAGTTCATTTTGGATTGGGGCAGCTGGAGCCGCTTGCGCAGGAGCTTCAGTTGCTGGAGGAGTTGCTTGAGGAGCAGGACTATCCACCAAAGTGTACAATTCAATAATTTTAGCTGGATACTTGCCTTCACCAAAAGAAACTGTATCGCCAACCTTTTTGCCAGTGAAAGCAGCTTGAGTTTCTGGATCTTGTGAATCTAAGCGAAACTGAATGCGTGGGTTTGCGATTGTACCATCTGTATTTTGTTCTTCGCAAATCAAGTAGCTTTTTGCGGATACTTCATCTGCTGGAACCAAACTGCCACGTTGTAGGTAGTCTGCAACTTGAGCCTTAAGATCATCCACGTTCATTTTAATCACTAAATCGGATACTGCTACGGCAGTAATACCAGATTCTGGAGTTGCTACTTGAATGATGGCTTCAGTTTTCTTGTTTAGTAAACGAAGTGCATCTCGTACCAAAACCATATCTCGTTGAGTGCTCATAAGAGACTTAACGGCTCCATCTAGAGCGGTTACTGATTGATACAACATTGAAACTACTCGTTCCAAGTCTTCGATTTTTTGAGTTGCAGTCCGGGTATCTTTATTATCTGACATTTCTATTTCTCCTTGTTTTAGTTATTTGTTACCAGAAATTAAGGCAATTGTGTTTGCTACAGCACCAAACTGTTGAGCATGCGACATATACCTCATCTCTAATTCTTGTGGTGAAGGGTGAGGAACAAGATTTGAAGGTACGGCAGCTTTATTTTTAGACCGTCTTTCTAATGCTTGTTTATCATACTCCACTAATTCTTCGGGGGTCATTTGATCAATTGGTTTTTTTAGTTGCGAATCTCCTTCTGGATTAGATATTGCGGACTTAATAATGGGCTCACCTTTTTTAGGTTCTGGTCGCTTAGCATGAGTAGGATTCTTAGCTAATGGGCGTCTTTCTGGAGCTTTAATCGAAGGAGCTGGCTGCGGCCTAAGTGCGCCACTAATTGCTGTAATACCGTCTTTTTTAGGTTGCGGTACTGGCGTTGGAGTTCGATCGTACTGAACTTCTTCTGTGGCACCCTTAGTGATCTTAGAAGCAAGCATTTTTAATGCGCTAACTTCCATATCATTAAATGGGGATGAAACAATAGTTTGTTGTTGTTGTGCAGGTTGATCCTGACGGATACCTAGCATGATTTCTAATTTTTCTCGTACTAAGCGACGAATCTCTCTTTGAACATTTTTAATGGCCCGAGGATCGGCATTAGTTTGAGCAAAAATATCGTTCTCAAGAATCATTTGGTATAGTCTGCCCATCTCCAAACGAAGATTTGCGTCAGCCATTACCGAGGAGATATCATCTTCCTCTTCTTCATATACATCAAAGTGCTCTTCTTGAATTTCAGATACAGCTTCTTCATCTAAAACCATAGGCTGTGGGGCAATAGTCTCGTACGCCTGTATATTTGCTTGGTTATTTACGGTTTTTTCCCAAAATCCAGACATTATGTTTTATCCTTCTCTATCAAATCTTCCATGGTCACTTCTTCCGACTTATTTCCGTTAAGTCTTCTAAGGTGCAGAGCGAATAAAAGTAAAAGCGCATCTGCCTCATCTTCATTCTTCTTCCTTAACGGCTCTTTTAAGAACTCACCAAACACTTCATTTGCGCGTCTAATATTGATATGTTTCTTGGATAGTTTACCAAGAATCTTACCATTTATATCACGAGCCAGTCTGGTCCCGTGTTTAGCCTTATATTCCTTGACTTCCTTATTTCGCTTGGATTCCTCTTTGGTCATCTTACAACCAACTTCACTTCTCCAAGCACCCGTCAATAGGTATATAGATCTTATATTATGCTCTTTTATGTATTTGGCAAGTAAAAAATGCGAATATTCTAAGATTTTTTGCGAATATACCCCTTTTGATCCCGCAACAGTCTCTTCTATTGCTAACATATCGGGCTTAAATTTCTCTATAAGATCTTCTATATCATTAAATACTAAATACGCCCAATCCACAAAAGATGATGGGTAGGGACCTCCTGGTTGAGGTATTTGGGGAATCATTCCGTAATCCTCCAATACGATACCAGAATCAGAACTTATGCCAGAAGCCCAGCCAGTTTTTGTACTGATATCAAGACTGAGAATTCTTTCTGATTTCATTTAAATTAGGATTCGCCTTTTTCCTGACGAAGTTTTACAGCGACTCCGATAATAGCATTCTGGCGAGTTTTTACTTCTCGAAATCCAGAACTAAGGAGTTTAACGTCGTTTTTTGCTGCTGTATACGCCTCATTGGCCTCAAGTTCCTCTTTGGTTTCAGAGATAGCTTGGTTAGCTTGGGCAATTCGTTTGTTTAGGCCAGCAACATCCATAACCTCTAGCTCTCGAAGTATATCCTCTCCATCAGAGCCGATAGCTTTAACGATTTTATCCATAGGACTAGTTGGTTTTTTTAAGTTTCTTTTCATTATATTCTCCTTTATTTGTTTGGTAACTATGTATTCTCTCTACATGATCAAGAAATTCTTTGACGGTTCGGTCTAATTTGGCAATATTACAGTCCGTACAACAAGGGACACAATTTCCTATAGTGTACCCGATATCTCGACTACTATCCACTCTATCTATCCCATTAATATAAACCCCCTGTTTTTGTGCCCAATCATCACTTACTTTTAAGTAGCGCCTTTGCATCTTTACGCATTTTGTATAGTAGATATTCCACAATCTTGGCTTCCCATCGCAATAATGACAATTTTGGACTATTAAAAATCTAAATTCTTCTGTGGTTAATTTATAAGGAATTTTATGTTTTTCTGCGGTTTTCTTATATGTTGTTTCGTACATATTAAAAGAAACCTCTCCAATTTTTTTTCTGACTTTTTCCAACTGAAAACAACCACATGATTTAGTGTGATTTTTTCGTAAGGAAGCTCCTATGGCTTCGATAGTATTTCCGCAATTACAATTGCAAATATAGTAATAGTTACCTTCTTTTGATTTTCTTTCTGTTTTGGAAATTATCGTTAAATATCCAAATTTTTCTCCTATTTTTATAGGTGAACTTTTGGGAGATTTAATGAATTTTAATGCACCCAATCTATGATGCACTGCTTCCTTTGTTCTGCGTAACTTTAATCCCATTTCTGCATGGCTCATAATTTTATAATTTTCTTTTAAGAAAAAGTCTTCTTTTGGTGTCCATCTTTTGAAATTCATATAGATATACTACTTCTCATCTTACCATCTCTTATCAGTAAAATCAAAACGGGCCAATCGTTTGAGTAGGTTCTTTCTGTTCAGCCAAGAAGTGAAAGCTTCTAAAAAACACAAGTAAGTAAGATAATTCTCTTCTACTTTTTTGTTCGATATAAAAATTTCAGTTCCCAATCTTGAATAATTTTCTTTTGCTATACTAACTATACTGTCAAAATCACTGAATTTAACCATCTCGTCTTTTGGATCGATTCTTGCAATTTCAATTTTGTTCATTAGGGAAAGGCAGACGTTTTCCTTTCTTTCTTTCTCGCTAAATGATAGTCGTTCGTCCAACTTTCGTTCTGTAATAATCGCTTTTGCGACAATGTTGATTTCTTCTTCTGTTAATTCAAGTAATGCCACATTAACCCTTATTGCTGTACGATTTTGCTAGTTAGTCCGTCTCTTACCACTAAAATGCGATTTTCGATGGATTCTGATACTATAGGATTATGTTCTACCAAAAAAAGTTTCTTGTCAACACTATATTCACGTAACATTTCTAAGGCATCTTGAATGCAGGTAGTATCTAAGCCATTGAAACCTTCGTCAATGACGTAAATTCCAATTCCGTTGTTGGTGGTCTCCTCAATGAATTTAATGATACTTAAGTCCACACACATATCACAACTGGATCTTTCACCTCCAGAGAGTGATTTGAGGGGTACCCCGACTTCTCCGTCCATACTAACTAGACAAGTAACTTCTTCTTTGATTTTACCTGTGCCGGTCTCTTTTAGGCCTTCAAATTGAATAGTGGCATTCGCCATATTGGGAATACGTCTAATTAATCTTGTGGCTTTATCCCCAATAGATTCCAGTGCGTCATCGAATGAACAAGATAAGTGACTTTTAATGGCTTTCTTGGATTCTTCTAAGATTTCTATTTCTTCTTGAATAGAAACCAAATTAGACGACTTCTGGGTCACAATTGATTCGTAATTAGATATTTGAGTGTGGATCTTAGAAAGCGAATCCGTATATCTTTTAAATTCTGCCTCAAAAGACTTCTGTTTAACAAGAGCCATCTCATGATCGGATAAAGACTTTCTCTCAAGATCCCAAAGCGATTTCACCTTAGCTTCATGCTTATGGCCGAGGGCGGATTGCTTTTTAGCAAATTCTACAAGAATGTCTTGATTCTTGATATTTTCTTTATTTTGATGTTCTTTTTCTTGCTGACGAAAAAACTCAAGTTGCTTATTTTCAGAAGAGTATTGGTTTCTAAGTTCTTGCACCTCTGGAATAGCACGAGGTCCGCTATCCACTCTTAGATCACTAATTTTGGCATTAAGGACATCAATTTCTGGTAATGCTTTGGGAGATGTCTCCAGGATGAGGGCAGCGTGGTCTTCATTGAGTTTTGCTACGATCTTTAAGGCCTCAGAAGCAGCCAAAACGGTTTTTCTATAACCGTCTAGCGTCTTGAGCATTTCCGCCTCTTTAACCTTAATAGAATCAGTTAGCCATCCCTGTTCACAGGTAGGACAAATAGCAGTCCTGATCTTGTTTAATTCAACAGCTAAGCGTTTTGCGGCTTCTTTTGCTTGGTCACCTTGATTAGCAATATTTGATGCTTTATTTGCTTCTAATCTATTTGCCGCAACTTTAGAAAGAGCATCAGATTGCCTACTCTGCTCAATCTTTTGTAAATTTGAGATTTCTAATTGAATGGCGGAAATCTGACTTTTGACTTCAGACTGCCTAGACAATTCAGCGGCTTCTAAAGCATTTGCCTTTTTTGTAATTTCTTTTAGGATCGCTTCAGAATTTTCTATGGCAGATCTATCGAAAGGAGAAACAGAGACCGTGGGTCTAGATTTTTCTAGCTCAGCTTTCTCTGATTCATATTCTGATTTTGATGCACTGTAAAGATCATAGGCTACCGTATGCGCCAATTTAAGGGTCTCTATATAGTCCGCATTAAAAGACGGTTTGGGGGCTTCTCCAAGGCTATTTAGAGCATTTTTAGATGCCTCAAGACCGGTCCTATTCGATTCTACTTCCGATTTAACTTGTACTTCTTGTGTCGATCTAGCTTTTAAGATCTCATCAAGTTTAAGAATTTTCTTTTGTTCTTCTTCGAGCTTTAAGCAACTTGTAAGAAATTTATGGACATCAGACGGTCCCATGTCCAAGAAAAATCCACCCTCACCTTGTCTTTTGTGAAGAATTTTCCTAAAAAGATCTCTAGGCATACCAATGATTTCATCTAGTTTTTCTTCGGTGATCTTAGAGCTACCGGTGGTTACTTGATCGCCTACTGTAATTGAAAACTTTGATTTTCCACGTTCAATAGTAACTGGAGTGCCGTCCCAATCATATTCACCAAATGTTGAAAGGGGGTCCTTCGTGAATCTTGATTGTAGGATAGAGACAGGTAGATCATTTAGGCCAAGATTGTACTCTACCATTCTAAGAAAGGTGGTCTTTCCTGTCCCCGAAGATCCTCCAGTATTAGCATTCTTTCCTTCAACTTGAACAAAAGAACCAAGAGTGGTGAATTCAACGATTTGTTCGTCTACAAATCTACCGGCAGCTTTAAATCTTAATCTTATTGGTGTAAGCACTTTTATAGACTACAACAGATTTATTTTTTAATCAAGCGGTTTTAAGTAGCCCTAATCCAAATAAAACAAAACCAACTCCACATAGCTGAATGGTTGTAAATTTAATATTACAGACAAATAGGGGCAAAATAGAATAAGCAAAGATTATCATGGAATCCCATAATATGCCTCTAATATAGATTTGATTTGGGTTTACGGCATGTTTAGCTAAATACATCCATAAAAAATTAGAAAGTAGAGATAGGGCCATTCCAGCAGGATAGTACCATAGAGATACTTTGGTTTTGTCAGAATAGTTCATAGAAACAGTGGTTAAATAAACCATCATTCCTATAAGGTACAATAAAAATACCATAATTAGTCCTCTTCGGAATAATCTTTTTTGGATCGCTCATCATTGATCTCCGTAATATTTGGGTCAATTTCGATCCTGCGGGACATAAGCCCATTGTCGATAACAATTTTGTGTGAAGATGAAGTGAGCCCAAAAGCCTTCTTAGCTTTTAGGCCACACTTACAAGGAAGAGAATCTGGCGCATCCGATGCGGTTTTTTTGTACTTATTGAATGAAATTCCGCAAGTACATGAATAGCTGATGAGTGGCATTACCAGTACATCGGGATTTCTTGTTTTTGAGAATTATAGAATGTAGCTAAGAATTTAGACTTAATTTCATTCTTAATTTCGGTAGGAATCTCTTTGCCTTGAGGCATAAGCATACTAATATTCATAGGGGCAGTATTTAGAGGACAATTATCAAGTTCATAAGATACCTGCATTCCCATGAAATCTAAGCTATGCTTAGAAGTACCGCCGATACTGGCATCACAACGAACAAGTACTACTTCATCGCTGTAGCCTTCTTGTACTGATTTAGTACCAGTCAACCACATCTCATGGTCATATTCTTTAAGGTAGCTATCGTAAGTTTGCTTGCCTTTAGTACGAGATACGGTCTGTTCGTCAAGTTCACGAACTCGATCTAACCAAAATTGGTAACGGCTATCTACTTGTGACGGTTTAGTTCCACCGAAAGAGCCCTCGAATCCACCAGCTGCATGGTGACTCATCATAACTCCATTTTTAAGGACCAAGCGATCGTCAAGATTTTGAACGATTTGGAAGGCCATACTAGCGGCAAATAGGGTTACTGTATTAATTTTACAGCCGAGACCGCGAAGTGCCTCGTTCAACTCTAGTCCAGACTGAATGCTTCCGCCTGGGGAATTGATAAAAAGATTAAGAGTTGGTTTTTGACCAAATAGCTTTTTTACAGCGCTGACTTGACACAGTTCCTTGGCTTTTGAAATCACAGCTGAAGTGCTTTCTCCATTAACCTCACCATTTAATACAAGCAAGTTCTTGCTAGTAAGAACCACAGTAGGACTGAGGTCTGGGGCTTTCTTCTCCTGTGAGATTGACATTTTCGGGACTAAAATCATTACCAATCCCAGTAGGGTGATAAGCGCCATTTTCTTCATTTTATTTATTCACTTTCTTTATTTGGTTTACTAGACTCTTTGTCTATATCACTACTTTTTTCTGAAGCTTCTTGCTTTTCTTGTTCACGCTTTAATTCCGCAAATTGCTTAAGCTTTGAGGCAAAAGGGCTCTGTTTAGGAGTAATCTCCACAGAATTTGGGCCAGTCTTGGTAATATTAACGCCTTCGCCCATTCCATTAAGTCCAACTAACGGTGGTTTATCACCCATAGTTTCGCTATTTAGCTTATGAAGCATTTCCATGACTTTCATCAAGGTTCCAAGATCCTTATTATCGATTTTATCGTAAAATTCCGAATCATCGGTTCTAAGGTACTGATCTATATTTTTACCTATTTTTTTCTTATATGCAAGGCTTAAATGCAACAAAAATTCTTGATCTTGCAATTTTGCCTCTAAAATCTTACCTTTTAGGGTAGCATGTAATTCGTCTAGGTACTCTGCACGAAGCTCGAACCATTTAAACTTGTGAGCCAAAAACAACACCACTTGCCTGTTCTTTTTTAGAAGGGACGCAATTTGACGATAGGTCTTGCCATCCATATACAAACCCATCATACGCTCTACATCGACATCAGTTAGTGTATGGAGACCAAGTAGACCCCCTTCCTTGAACTGCTCGATTAGTTCAAGATCTTTCATGGTGAAATCACTGTGCGGAATTAGGGATAAATCTTTTGAATCACTCATTTGGCACTAACCCTTTGCTTTTATATACAGTTTTTCCATTTATATTAAGAATCAACACAACTTCTTTCCAAAATAACATTCGGATCGCTGTCTCAAGTGCCTTCGCTCTCTCCGCCAGAGAATCGGGCTCTTTGTCTGTAGTGAGTTCGTACATAACAAACCAGTCTGTAGCTTTGGTGTCTAATTCATATGTAAGACCTGCTTGTTTAACGCTATCAAAGTAAATGAATGGCGCTGCCTTCAAATTCTGTACATGTGTTTCTGGAATACGACCAAAAAATAGCATCAGGCTTTTTAAATCTTTTAGGGTATTTGGCTCAGACAAGGTTTAGGTCCCCCAAATACTTAAGGATTCTGGTTCTTTTATTGGGATCGGCTTTGTAATGATTGAGAATAAAATCTCGCAAACTGCTACCGCTCTTACGTTCTTTACTGCGTTTACTGTCAGTAATCTTACTTGAAACACTGACCCCCTTAAGAGCGAGTTTTTCTTTGGTGACCCAATCAGACGAACCAACTAATTCAATATCTACTTTTGCGCCTTCTTGGATGAAAGGTTTTTCTTCTCCCTCTTTCCAGACCAATGAGATCATGGGAGTACAAACAGATTCGGTTCCAAGAAAAATCTTTTTCGTAATCTTACCGTCGGTATCGTGATCACAAAGCCAGATACCCTTTTGTTTATTTGCGCAACTTTTTGTAAGCCAGCGCGGGTTTCCGATATACCAAATACGACCAAGCTCAAACTGGGTATGAATATGTCCACCAATTAAATGGTGAAAACGAGGATCAAGAGCACTTTCTGGAACTCCGCTTTGAATAGGGGTACTATTATCATATACCGCTCCTTCAAAATTTGGATGGCTTACAAGAACTGTTGCGCCTTTTTCAGCCAGTGCATTGGCCTCTTCAATAAATTTTTCATTGGAATGAATGTAAGGAAGATATCCATATACACCGTCAACAAATGGCGCATATACGATCTTAAACCGATCATTCTCTAGGTTGAGGAATGGGTGAAGAGCGCTATAAGAATCAGAATAGTCCCCAGTAAGATCATGGTTTCCTACTAATATTCGGGTTTTAAAGGTCTGCTTTGATAAAACTGTAAACCAGTGCTGCCAAAATTTAAGTACGCGTAGTCTTACAATATCGTGGGTATCAAATAGATCTCCCTCGATTTCAAGTACATCTACATTGTAATTGTTAGCTTGATGAACAACTAATTCAAGAAGTCTATGGGACTCTTCAAGATTATTTGGTTTTACGTGTGGATCACCCACTCTTAATATTTTCATGCAGATTCGTCACCACATTCACATCTAGAAAATTTATGTCCACACCATTCACAATAACAAACACATTCGTATTGCTTACATCCTCCGCATACACAATCTACATCGGATTTGATGATGTAAAAGAATCCTAAATTTAGACACTTACATTTACAAGGAAATGTTTCAAGCCCAAATTCTAATGGTCCGTCTATTAAATTGATGTAGAGTCTACCGATTCTCATGACTATGGATTAGACCCATTTCCTGAAACAGGGAGCGGATCTGGACGTGACATTGGTCCAGGAGGGGTCTCAATAAATTCAACCCATTCTAAGCCAACGATCATGAATTTTCCACTGATGCCGTCACAAGTAAAAAATTTAGAAGACCATGCCTGAGTGTGTAGAGCCTCTTCACGCACATATGCGTAAGACCCTGCAGGAATATCTCTACCATCGACCAATCGAGTGCTAACCAAAACCTTTAACTTTTTAATGCCATCTCTTTGACCGGGAGTTGCAATACCGCCCATTACTTTGGATTTAAGTCCTTCTTTGACATATTCTTCGAGAATTAGTCGATTGTTTAATGAAAAAATCACAGTTCAGCTCCATTTTTTAAAAGTTTTACCATTTCAGCAAAAGATCGACTAACCACTTTTTCTTGTTCAAGCTCATATTCGAGTCTTTCAATACGATCCATTAGGGTCATAGCTGTTTTGGCGGGTACAGATCGAATATTGCCTAAATTAATGTCTTCTTTTAAGCAGTCCAAATCAATTTGTAATTCTGATTCCATATATTCTCCTTAAATTAGTTTATATTAAGTTAAAATAAAAAACAATATTAAATTTCAATACCCTTAAGCTTTAAAATCTTTTGCATGATAAGTGGCATGCTTCTTGAGATTTCCGATATTTGTTCCGTTTGCTGCTTCTTACTTAGCACTTCTTCCGCATTTTCGGTCTTGTCGGGAGTATAACTGTAAACCCCAAAACCTTCTTCTCCATCGTTAGAATCGGACGAAATAAGGCTGGCTGCAGACATCAAATACCATAAATCAGAGGAGGTGACTTCTTTGGGGGCGGTTCTTCCCTCTGCGAGATCTTTTCTGAAGCTTTCATTGACCGCCTGAGTCAATTCCTGGATGTCGGTAATTCCCTGTCTTCCTCGAATACTGTTGGCGCGGTATAAAACTCTCCTGTCAGAAGGATAGAAGTGCATTACCGTCTCACTGTAGGCATCAATCAGATTTCCCACTATTCGACCAATAGCTACCCCTAAGTAATTCTTCTTGTATGAACCCGTATACTTATCGATACCGGCTGCAAGCCCCATAGAGCTTACCTCAACCATATCCATGAAACTTAGATGACCTTTAGGGGTGCTTCTATAGAAAATTTTTGCGCGATTGACTGCCAATGGCATGTTATTTTCGATAAGAACCGTTCTTGCTCTTTTAACTCGTTGGTACAGCAATTCAATCTTCTTTGGCCAAAGTCCCATCCAGTGATCCTTGCAAAATTTAACGAAATGGTAATTTATATTAAATTCTTTTAACGCTTCTGGATCTCTATTCTTTAATGCGGGAGTGATTTTTTCTGAAAATGTTATGGAGGACTCTCTAAAATAGGGTCTGGCAGATAGAATGTTATTATTTGTAATTCGAATTAATTGAATAAATCTCTTGTAGATTTCTGTGCTTATTCGATAACTTAGGACCAGCGCATGGAAATCTTGCTCTGCAGATACCAATTCTTCTACTTGCTCTTTTTGTGTCGTACCATCCTTGTTGCGCTCAATTGCCTTCTGGATCTCTAACGCTAATTGGGCAAAAGACGGATCATGAGAGTCTTTCCATTTTTTATTCGGTTGTCTTGCCATAATATTCCTTTAAGTTATTGTCTTAAAAGATATATATCATGGAATCAATTATAAGAGACAGGATAAGAGACAGTAGTGCCCCTTAATCCTTCAATCGTATGTATTTAATGAGGTTTGGTCCACTGTCCAAATAGCACTCTATTCTAGCTTGAAGGTGCCTGGCCATACTCTTATTATTTTCCACGTCAAAATCATAAATAATTGCTTTCTCTTTTGGCACACATTTTGAGGCCCAGTCATTTGACCTACCAAAACGAACTGCTCGACCCACCGCCGCTTGTTTGGTCTTAATTTCGCTTGTTCCACCAAACCAGTTTACTACGGAATGGCATGGGAAAATATTGACTCCTACGTGTAAGCAACTTGTGCCTACTAGTACCTTAACTTCGCTCTTATTGAACTTCTCAATACTTTCAGAAACCTTTACTTTAGGGAGACCCAATTCCACCAGTCTTTTCATGTTCTTTTCGCTATGAGCTATTGCGTAAGGAACTTCTAGCAGAGGGAGTAGCATTACTATCTGACTAAGTTCTTCACATAAAATAAGGGTTTGTTTTCCTTGAGATAGGGCGGTTGCATTGGCTAGTCTAGCAGCAAAAGAAGCAATATTTTTATTATTCAAAAAATGGGCTCTCTTTTGGGCAAGACCATCGGTCGAGTTAAATTCTCCATTCGAAGACTTTAATGATACGATCCTGAATTCATGTGGGCAAATGTAACCTTTTTCTACGGCTTCCTGGGTCGGTAATTCGTACACTGTTTTGCCAATAATTGATTGCAGGAGAGGTAATGAGCCATCATTACGAGTTTGGGTAGCCGAAAGAAAAAATCTATAAGGAATATTGCCTAAGACTCCATGGCAAATGGTCTCTAGAGATTCGGCTCCAAATGTATGAGATTCATCGACAATCAATACATCCATGCTTGCAAAAAACTCGTACTCTGGAGTTCCCTCTTTAAGATTTGCAATAGAGTCCCCAATAGCAATGGTTAGTTTTTTATCATATCTCTTTAAGCCATCTCCTAAATAGCCTACATATTTGCTACCTAGATGATTTTCAAAGTTCTCAATAGATTCATGAAAAATTCCCTTACCAGGAACAACGATACAGGTTTTTAGTCCCATCTCCTTGCATAGACTCAAAATAATGGCACTTTTACCTCCACCCGTAGTAATGCTGACATTCCCATGTTTTTGGGCAAGTAAATTGGCTATAGAACCGCTTTGATAAGGATGCAGAGTAAATTTAAGAGGCTTCTTCCATGGAATCTTGGTAAAGTTCTTATATTGTACCTGATTTACAATTTGCAAATTAAAAGTTGACAAATGTGTTAGGGATCCAGGTCTAATGTAAATTCCATCCTCGTCCTCAAATACCAAGCATTTTGTTACCTGAGCCTTCAATCCATCTAAATGGGCAGTCCAACTAACAACATTTTGGTTTTTCCAGCGAAAATTATCGTAATGTCTCTTTATGAGATGTTTAACGGCTGTATTGTCGTAAGTAAGCTTGTCTTTTAGACAATAAAGCTCATCTTCAGTATATGATACCAATCTCGCCTTAATTGGACTTTCTATGGTTATTTTCATAATTTTAATGCTTTATTTATTTTATTTATATGCTGCAAGAATTCCTCATTGGACATGTTCGATTTCATTGATTGACAAACAAAACAACAACTTTGAATATTTAATGTTTTATAATAATTTTCGTTGTCTTTTCTGTCTACAGAATTGAGTGGCATCGTTTTTGTTGGATCGTTTCTATTCTTACGAATGGAAAACCCTTTACAATAAGAACATGGCATTTTTGCCACTTCTACATACTGTTCTAAAGTCAAATGAGATTTTATATTTCTAAGAGTTGCGGCATGTAAATGACCTTCGTAAGCCCTATTTATTATGGACTGATTGTTTGGCAAAAGATGGCTACATTCCTTGCTACAACCAATATTTTTTACCTTTTTGAGTTTATATGAACTTACTATGCATTTTTTTTCGCAATTACATTTGCAATTCCAATATCTACTTCCTCTTTTGTTTACCCCATAGAAAGACTCTACTATTAATTTTCCATACTTCTTACCCACAAAATCCACAAAATTTGGCCTACATTCACTTTTCCCACAACTTCTTATTAGCCCTTGGCTAAATGGATTTGATTTAACTATTTTTGTGTTTCCACAATCACACTTGCATACCCATAACATTCTATTATCTTTATCGCGTTTCTCCAAGGAACTTATGGCTATTAATTTTCCAAATTTAACGCCTGTCAAATCTAATGTCTTTCTCATATATATCAAGATTGCATCACTAATTTTTTCATGTGTGATGAAACAGTGACTTACCGCCCTATAATAATATTGTATGTAGTTTTATAGAATAGGTCAATAGATATGATATAATCAGTATAAGTTTTAAAAGGAGATTAAATGGCATATCGTAAAGCAAAAACAGCACCTAAATTATATTTGGCCGATAAGGACAGAATTAAGGCAATCGTATTAGAAACCATGAATGATATCAGCCTTCTTGTCGGCGCGACACTTGGTCCCGGAGGTAAAGTCTGCTTATTGGAGTCTGATCATCAGGACATCTCAGACCGTATCTCTAAGGATGGTATCTCGGTATTTCAATCAATGGCTCATCAGAATGCCTACAAGCATAGTATCATTGAAGTTGCTCGATCGTGTTCTCTTAGGACGGCCACCGAAGCTGGGGATGGCACAACGACCACTGCGGTTTTAGCCAATGAAATTATTAAGAATATTTTTGCTTTTTGTGAAAATAATCCAAAAGAAAGTCCTCAAAAAACTGTTCGTCGTATCAAGAAAGTAATGGAAGACGTACTTCTTCCTTATATTAAGTCCCAAAGTATTAAAGTAACCCAAGAATCTAAGGACTTGCTTTTAAGCGTTGCTACCATCAGCGCCAACGGAGAAAAGGCTCTTGCTGAAGCAGTTCTTAAATGTTTCGAAGAAGTAGGTTTTGGCGAAAGCAGCCATGTTACTATTCGTGAGCTTCCTGGTCCAAGCGGATACAAAGTTGAACGAATTGAAGGATACCCAATCCCAATTGGCCTAGAGGAAAGTTCTGGTAAATACTTCACAAGTTTTATCAACGATCAAGGAAATCAACGAGCTTATTTAGAGAATCCTAAATTCATCATTTTTGATGGAGCAATTCAAGACCTATTGCCATTAAGCCCTCTTCTTAATGCTATTGAGGCACGTATCCAAGAAGACCCTGCTAAAAATAAAGATCTTAAAAATCTTGTATTGGTTGCAAATGGATTTTCAGAGACAGTTATTTCTACGCTCGCATTTAACTTTGAGCAAACTGGCACTCTCCGAGTTCTTCCAATGAAAGCTCCAATGGCTCAATTCATGAACGCACAAAGTCATTGGTTAGTCGATTTGGCTGCCTTTACAGGAGCAAGAGTATTTGGCATGAAAAACCAAATTAATGACGCTACTGTTGAAGATTTAGGAAGCGGAATGGAAAGCTTTGAGGCCACACGTTTCAGAAGTACATTGAGTGGTACTCCAGATGAAATAAATATCGAATGCCGCGCAGAAGAATTGACAACCCAACTTAAGAGAGCCGAATCAAAAGCTGAATCTGGTTGGTTAGAAGAACGTATTGCAAAAATCACTTCAGGTATCGCAAAACTTACGGTGGTTGGATCTTCTCCTGGAGATATCAAAGAAAGATGCGACCGAGCAGAGGATGCAGTGTGCTCTATTCGTAGTAGTTTAACTAACGGAATTCTTCCGGGTGGTGGACGAGTAATTCTTAATATGGCTCTTAAATTATCTAACGAATTACCAAAAAACGATCCAGCTCTAGAAATTCTAATGCCATCTTTTATCAGTGTTGTAAACCGACTCCTTGAAAATGCCGGTTACAACGAAGAGCAGGCAGGAGAAGTACTTGGTCATTTAGTCAGTAATCCAGAAGATGTTTACGATATCGAAAATCAAGTATTCGGAAAACCCGAAGAGTTGGGATTATTTGATGCTTGTAAGGCTGTAAGCGAAGCTCTACGTAACTCAGTTGAAATTGCAGGTGTTCTTGGAACTCTTGGTGGTATCGTAGTTCACCCTCGTGACTCTGATTTCGAGCGTAAAGAAGCTTCTCTTGATGAAGAATGGCGCAAAGTAAGTGCTAATCCAGATGCTTACCAGAACCCTGCTTTAAATAGAGCTAGACAGGGCGCTTAATAATATGGATTTCAAAGCTTTAACAGATGAGCAGAAGAAGGAGATGGCGGACTTAATGTTCGAGCCTCTTTCTTCTGCTAGTGACGTTAAGGACTGGGCTCGGGCCTTTTTAGATCTAGAGCTTCCACTTGAAATTACAGATCCAGATAGCACAAGCTCTCCTCTCGATGCCGTGTGGCAAATCTACAATGGCGCTAAAAATAACTCAGGAGATATAACTCCAGGTTACATTTTGATGAGTTGTCGAGAAGGTATGAAAACCGTTTCTGTTGCGATATTGGAGCTTCTCATTATGCTCCATTTCCAAAGAACTGTAGCTCATGCTGCCGCAACCGAAGAGCAGTCAGCCGTTGCTATCGGTTACATTAACGATTTTATCACCAAAATTCAGCCCTTATTAGAATCTCGTGGCTGGGTAAACATGACCCAAAATAAACGGACTATTAAATATAAGACCCCGGAAGGAAAAGGTCCCTTCATTAAAATTTTAATTTGTACCCCTAAAGGTATGAATTCTTTGCACGCTAACTTTTTGTTCCTGGATGAGTTGGATTTGGCCGATCCTGCAGCCATCAAACAAGGTAAAAACATTACCGGTTTCAGTCGTGGGTTTTATGGGGTTAAGGTTTATTTAAGTACTCGTAAGTACGCTTTCGGTAACATGCAAGACGCCCTAAATAAAGCCGCTGATATGAACTATAAGGTTCTTTCATGGAATATTCTGGACGTTACTGAAGCATGTCCACCTTCAAGGCACAAACCAGAACTTCCAAGACAGGACATGTTCGTTGGTAAGAACCTTCCGCTAGTAAGACTTACTGGCGATGAATTTAATGCTCTTTCTGATGTAGAAAAAGCTAAATACGACATGATCCCAAATGCATATGCTGGATGTGTTGGGTGCAAGCTTCTCCCTGTATGCAGAACACGATTAACTGAAAAACCTGCTTCAGCAACAGATGGTTTTTATAAACCTATTATTTCCATCATCAATAAGTTCGCCGAGAATGACGTTGACGTTGCAGAGGCTGAGTTAATGTGCTGGAAGCCCGGTACTGCTGGATTGGTGTACCCAAGATATATCGATCGAAGTAATGGCGGAAATCTCATTACCGTAAATCAAGCTTTTGAAACTCTCATAGGTAGTGCTCCTCCACCAAAAATTACTGAACAGAACATTTACTCCATTATTAAACAATTGGATCTACCAATTTACTGTGCAGTGGATTGGGGTTTTGAGCACGATGCCGTTATCTTGGTTGCTGTTAAAGTGCCGAATGGTGAAGT
>Ga0302265_1000169_pt1 | contig 45125 bp, 29 predicted proteins | sample III_Bog_E1_1_FD_194556 | JGI IMG/M metagenome (GOLD analysis project Ga0302265, IMG submission 194556) | Peat permafrost microbial communities from Stordalen Mire near Abisko, Sweden - III_Bog_E1_1 | ecosystem: Environmental > Terrestrial > Soil > Wetlands > Peat | place: Sweden: Abisko...
GCATTCCCAGACTGGAAACTATCGTTTTTAATTCTTCGAATGATTTGCCAACAAGTGCTGTTTTATTCATTTTGTATCCGGTGATTGGTTGATTGATTGGTTCCGCGTTCGGTGTTCCGTGTTCTGCGTTCCGTGTTTCGTAAAGTTGAGTCCTTCTAACTTGTTATCTTTGTTCTTTGTTCTTTGTTCTTTACTCTTTGTTCTTTACTCTTTGTTCTTTGTTCTTTACTCTTTGTTCTTTGTTCTTTACTCTTTGTTCTTTGTTCTTTACTCTTTGTTCTTTGTTCTTTACTCTTTGTTCTTTGTTCTTTACTCTTTGTTCTTTACTCTAAGCTTTGTTTGCAAATTTACGCAAACTTACCGAAAAAAAGAAAACGGAATGAAATTAATCATTCCGTTTTCTGTATTCAGAAAAATCAGCAAGAATTTATCAGAAGAAATTCAGGCGATTGTCAACGATATCAGCTTTTTCTTTCATATCCTGAATGATCATATAAGGCAATGAATAACCCATGCGGCTGTTCAACTGCATTTTCTCCATTCTGACATCAAAAGGTTGTTGGCTTACCTGTTTATTGGATGTACTGAAAACATAAACGCCGGCAATACCCTTGATAGGTTTTGAAACCTTCCCGATAGTTGAAATTGAAACTTTACCAATAACAGAAGGTTCAAAGCCTGCTGCACCAAATTGATAGGAAGCAAAATTAATTGATTTGGCAGTTTTTACTGAATCTTTTAAATATACTGCTAATCCTTCCAGTGTTGGATTTTTTGTTAATTCTGTTGTGAGATCTTTGATCATTAAATCGGCCTTTTTATCTTTAATAATTTCAGCTTTCAATTGATCAGTCACTTTATCAACAGAACGATACCCTTTTTTATTCACTTCCTTAGTCATTGCAACAACAAATTTTGTAGTACAATCAAAAACATCAGAGACATCATTTTTACTGCTTTTAAATGCCCATCGGATAATTTGGCGCGATAATGGGATATCGGCTATTTTATCTGTACTACGCAAAATTTCATTTGCAGGATGAACGATATAGTTTTTTTCTTTAGCTCTCTTTTCAAAATTATCAGAATTCAGGTCCACTGCAAATTGTTTAGCATCATTGTAGATTTTACTATATGTTTTACTACTTGGAACCACTTTACGTTCAAGGATTGCTAATTTCACTTTGCGACGTGGAGTCGTTTTATCTTCTACCTGCATGATTTGAATACCTTGTGCGTTTTTAATGGTAAACACCTCATTTTTTGATTTACTGAATGCATTTGCTGTAATTTCTTTATCTATTCCCTGCATCCCTTCCTGTATCCAGCCAATTTCACCACCATTTGCGGCTGTTTGTTTTACTGCTGAATATTTCTTTGCTAATTCACCAAAATCGGCTCCATTATGAATAGCAGCTATTAAACTATCAGACTTTCCGGCATCCTTGGTAACCAAAAAAATATGACGTAATTTGACTGAATCAGATTGCATAATACCCGATTGCATTATCCTTGCCATCATGTATGTATCATCTTTAAACGATGGTCCATATACATCTCCGGTTTTTCCATTAAAAGCAAAATCTTTCAATAACGGAGGAACAGTTTTTTCAGAATAATTATGACCATCATACATAATATCTGAATTTGAATTAACCAAACCTGCAACATCATCAGTTGTTTTGAATTCTGTAACTAATTTGTTCATCCAATTATCAGCTTCCTTATAATCATCTTTCATGGGTTTGATATCAAATGCTACATAACTAAATGTACAATTTGCATCTTGTTTGTATTGTTCTTTTTGCTTATTGTAACGATCATTAATTTCAGCAATGCTTACTTTTACATCCGAATCATGGATTAAATAATAAGGCTTAACCACATACGAAACATCTGTACTTGTTTTGCGATCATTAAAACTCATTTTAGCATCAATATTATTTGCAGTAACCGATTTTGAAATAAGTGCATTGTATTTGTCCTGAAGGATACTGTTTTTTACATTCTTTTCCCAAAACAGCCAATAGCTCTTTGCTTTCGCTATTTGTTCTTTCATTTCCTCGCTGGTAGGTGTTTCGTCGAGGCTATTCAAAAACTGAACTAACTGTGGACGACTAAACTGACCGTTTTCGCCGGCAAATGAACGACGTTGAAGAATCAAAGGGTGAATGTTGTTTCCGATTAATCGGTCAGAGAGTTCATCCTGACTAACTGTAAGACCTAATTTTTTAGCTTCAGCATTTAAAATTTTTTCGTTTACAAGACTTTCCCATACAGATTGACGAAGCTGAGTCATCATTTCATCGTTCAATTCTGTTTTTCCAGTTTCAATTTTATAGACTTCCGTCATTTGATCGATAGCAGCAGAATAATCCTTGATATTAATATCCTCACCTTCAATTTTAGCAACTGTTTCTTTCGATTTATTAAAATAGTTTGATCCCTCTTTAAGGAAATCGCCTACAATAAAGGCTAATAATGCAAGTCCTACCACTACAACCAGTAAAACCCCTTTGCTCCTAATCTTTTCTAATGTAGCCATTTTTTGAAATTAATTTATATTTTTTTAGTTTGAATTTTCACTTATTTTGAGGGCACGAATATACAAAAAAAAATGTTTATATGAATGCTAATTCTTTTTTTTCTCAAAGATATGCCTGATTACGTCTTTAAAACGCTTTTTTATTTTAGTCTTTTTAACTTATTGCCAGTTTCACTAATTCTATTCTATTGTTGGTTACTTTGACACATTTAATGGTAAATCTGTCAATCCGGATAATTTCATTCAATTTCGGAAAATGTTGATGATTATGTAAAATAAAACCTGCTAATGTTTCATATTCATCTGATTCAGGGATATTTAAATTGAAATGGGAATTAATATTATCTACTTCCAAACGTCCGGAGAATATATATTCATTTTCGGCTGTTTGCTCTGCTATATAATCATTATTATCGTGTTCATCTTCAATTTCACCGAAAATTTCTTCCATAATATCCTCAAGTGTTACGATTCCGGCTGTTCCACCAAATTCGTCAACCACGACGGCAAGACTTTTCTTTTGTAACAAAAATATCTTCATCAGTTTTTGAGCCGCCATATTTTCAGGTACAATTGGAATAACGTTGATTTGTTTTTTCCAGTCAATTTGGTGTTCAAACATCTCAGAGGAATGAATATAGCCCACAATATTGTCAATATCTCCTTTATAAATAGGAATTTTAGAAAGTCCTGTTTCTATGAAAGTCTGTTTGAGAGTCTCAACAGTGGTATCGTAATCAAGGGCAATGATATCAGTTCTGGGGACATAACAATCACGCAATTTCACTTTTGAAAAATCAAGGGCGTTTTGAAAAATCTTCACCTCATTTTCCAAATCCTTTTCATTTCCTTTGTTTTCAAAACTTTCCTGAATTAAATAATTTAAATCAATACGCGAAAAAACTTTCTTCTGAGTTGTCTGGCTTATTTTGACTCTGAATATCCTCAGGATTCCCACAGAAATCCATGTACTAAAACGGGAAACAGGATATAGTAGCACAAAAAAAAGAAGCAACATCCATGAGAAAAGGCGCAACCATAAATTTGGATTTACTCTAAAAACGGTTTTAGGAAGAAACTCTCCTGTAATAAGCACAATAAATGTGGCCAGTATAGTTTGGATAAGTGTTATCAATAATTGATTGCCAATCGGACTTAACCATGGTGTGAGTAATTGTGCCATTAATAAGCCATAAATTACCAGGCATATATTATTTCCAACCAACATGGTAGAAATAAATTGCTGAGGGTGGCGGTAAAAAATGGAAAGGATGGACGACGTGAGATTACGTTGCTTTTTATCCAACTCGAAACGTAACTTGTTCGAAGTGATAAAAGCAATCTCTAACCCAGAAAAGAAAGCTGAGAAAATCAATGTTAACAGGATGTAGGTAAAACTATCCAAAATTTTGTACGCTAAGGATTTTAAGTGTTTATAAAGTGCAAAGATACTATATTTTATAATGCTACTATGGTATAGAATTAAAAATACCAACAACAAAGTGTATCTATTTCATGATAAACCCTAATAAAAAATCCTGCTTAGTATTCAGGATCATTTTCGGATTATTTTTTTATTAATTTCAATCATCTGTATTTCTTATGATTACAAAATATAAATCAAAAATAAAGGCGTTTTTTAAAAAGAGCATTTGTATGTTTAAAAAAAAGGCGTATCTTTGCATCCGCTTTTGAAAAACGATCTAATAGCTCAGCTGGTAGAGCACATCCCTTTTAAGGATGGGGTCCTGGGTTCGAGCCCCAGTTGGGTCACACTTTCGAAAGACGCATACAAAGTTTGATGATTTAATAGCTCAGCTGGTAGAGCACATCCCTTTTAAGGATGGGGTCCTGGGTTCGAGCCCCAGTTAGATCACGTATTAAAAAGCCTTCCAAATTTGTTTTTGGAAGGCTTTTTTAATTCATATCTTTTAGAAATAAAGCGGTTGATATATTTAATTCGTTTAAGCCTGAAGTTCTAAATAAATTAGTTATCGTACTTTTACTTTTTTGATAGTATAATTCCACCTTATCTTGCATCAAATCTGATTACAAACCGGCTTCCCTTTCCTATCTCACTTTCGACAGTTAAAGTTCCGTTATGAGCTTCTACAAAGTCTTTCGAAATGGAGAGCCCAAGTCCGCTTCCCTGGACTTTAGTGCCAGGGACACGGAAATAGCGGTCAAAAATGCTCTGGTGATAACGTGGATCGATACCTTTCCCAAAATCCTGTACATACATTTCCACCACATTTTCAACTTGCTTTGCTCCAATAATCACTCTTCCGTATTCGGGAGAAAAGCGAATGGCATTGCTTAACAGATTGGTCAGTACCCAGGCGATCTTTTCACTGTCGACATAAAGTTTGTCGATTTTTTCAGGATATTCCACTTCAATCTGACATCCGAATTTATCGGCTTGTACACGGTTTGCACCGATGGCATAGTTAATCAGTTCAATTGGTTTGGTTATTTTCGGCATCAATTGAAGCTTGCCGGCTTCAACCTGTGTCATATTAAGCAGTTCTCCGGTGATACTAAGGAGCCTCTCGCTGTTTTCTTTTATACTTTGGGATAATTCTTCCTGTTCTGTATTTAATGCCCCTACGCGCTTATCTTCGAGCAATTGGAGGCTCATCAGGATGGCAGATATCGGAGTTTTCAGTTCGTGTGAAATAGTAGAGATAAAAGTTGTTTTGGCTGATTCAAGTTCTTTAAACTCGGTTATATTTTTCAACATTATAACATGACCGATGCTTTGCGATTCAGTTTCACCGGTTTCCAACATTCGAATGGGGATATATTTTGCCTGGAAAAAGCTTTCTTTGTTGTCGGCATATATTTTTAACGGTTCGTTCTTTTCATCCGGATTGAGTAACTCACGAATTAGACGACGCATAAGGTCGTTTTTTAATGCCAGATCGGTTGCCGATTTACGAATGACATTTTCGCGTTTCATATTCAGGATGCTCAAAGCCTCGTTATTGATAAAAAGGACCACTTTGTCATTGTTTAATCCGATAATCGGTTCGGTAATGGCATTAACAATAGACTCTATATATTTTTTCCCCTGAAGGATATCGGCAAGCGAACTGGCACGGTATTCGGCCAGACGTTCGGCCATACTATTAAAACTTTCGGATACCTGAACAAATTCCTTATTTGAACTTAAATTCAAACGTTTTTCATAGTTGTGATTGGCTATTTCAAGAATTCCGTTTGTCAGCTCGCGAATAGGTCGGTTAATGGAGGCTGGCAGACGCAGAAACAACAGGATACCGACCAGGATACATGCCGCACCTACAATAGAAACCATTAACAGAGCACGTTGAAGTGCGATAGCGGCAGCATGGTTATCGGGTTCCATAGCCGTAAGTATCTTGAAATTAGTTACCGAAAGCAGCACTAATAAAATTATCATGGATAATAATAATCCAATACCCAGGTTTAATTTTGTTTTTGTATACATAGTCATAGTCTTAGTTTGATGTTTGAAAGTTTGAAAGTTTGATGTTTCGGGTTCCGTGTTCAGTGTTCCGGGTTCCGGGTTCCGTGTTGATTGTTTGAAAGTTTGAAAAGTTTGAAAAGTTTTGTGTTCAGTTATAAGTGTTAATTGCTCTTTGTTCTTTATAAATTTTTTCTGGCTCTTTATTCTTGTTTCTTGTCTCTTTGCTCTTTGCTCTTTGCTCTTTTGTCTTTACTCTTTACTCTTGAATCTTGGTTCTTACCTCTTACTTCTTATCTCTTACTTATTAACCCTTACCTCCTTACCTCTTGCTCCTTCCTTCCTGCCTACTCATTCCTCATTCCTCATTCCTCATTCCTCATTCCTCATTTTTTTTCACGCTACGATAATTAAATCAATGGTAGCTTTTGAAAAATAGTCAATTAAATTTTTATATTGTTGGATTTTAAAAAACACCTGGGGTATTTTGAAAGCCGGTTGACCCATACATACTGTTGTAATCTGCCGGTCCTGACAGATTTTGATAATACTTCCCATAATATCGGATGATTGCACCTGAATCACTTCTCCTCCCAATTCGGCAGCAAGTTTAAAATGATTCGACAAATAACGCTGGTTTGCTAATGAAATTCTATCAGCACTTTCACCCGGTGTCTGCACATAAAGCACAATAAAAACAGTATTATAATGTGTCGCCAGACGGGCTGTTTTACGAATAATCTTTCGGGGGGTCTTTTCATTGGCACTCACACAGGCCAGAAACTTCTCATGATGAAAGCGGGACAAGTCGGCAGAGAATTCATTTTCCACTTTTTTGCCAACCCGCATGGCGACTTCATTAAGTGCTAATTCACGGAGTTGCAGGATATGCTCGGACTTGAAAAAATTATCCAATGCCAGCTGTACTTTCTCCGGCTGATAAATTTTGCCTGCCTTTAACCTCGCCACTAATTCATCGGAAGTCAAATCGATATTCACCACTTCATCGGCCAGCCCCAACACACTATCGGGTATCCGTTCTTTCACATCGATCCCTGTAATTTCTTTCACTTCTTCATTCAGGCTTTCAATATGTTGGATATTTACGGCCGAAATAACATTGATCCCTTCCTCCAGAAGTTCGTTCACATCCTGCCAGCGTTTTTCATTCCGGCTTCCTTCCACATTGGTATGCGCCAGTTCATCCACAATCACTATTTCCGGGTGAATACGGATAATGGCATCAACATCCATTTCTTCCAGTTCTTTCCCTTTATAAAAGATTTTGCGGCGCGGAATAACAGGTAAACCAATTACCAATGCTTCGGTCTCTTTACGTCCGTGCGTTTCTATAAATCCAACCTGAACATCTACCCCACTTGTCAGCAAGTCGTGAGCTTCCTGTAACATTCGGTATGATTTACCTACACCGGCAATCATTCCAATGTATATTTTGAATTTCCCTTTTCTTGATTTCTTAATTAAATCGAGAAAATGTAAGGCGTTTTCTTCCCTGCTCATATTTTTTATTTTATATCGACAACAAACATACTCCGACAGACCTCACTTTTGTCAGGTATATCGGAGTAAATTTCACAATTTAAGAACGAATTAGTTGGAATATCTGTTTTATAATGTTTCTACTAAAGGGGTAACGGATCTTTCCACCCTGATTATGGGCAGATATCTCTGATTATTTTTAATTACCGCAAACATTCTGGCAACCAGTTTAACCCGGAGGGCATTAAGGACAATTTTTTCATCTTTACCTTCTTTCAACTTCCGGATATAATAATTCTTCAGTTCACTGTCGCTTTTCTTTACAATTGACAAGGCAGTCTGATTCAAAATAGTTTTAATCCCTTTATCCGATTTTGGATTTATTATATGAGCCGAATGTTCATTTATCTTCAAAATTTTATTTAAAGGAGCTATGCCTGCATGCGAACAAAACTGCCTGCAATTTTCAAACCGTGTAAATGCATCCGTCTCTACGATCATCTTCAACGCCAGTTCGGTATCTACATTTTCAATGCTTGTCAATAATTCCATTTGTTCCGATAAAAAACTATTATCTGCAAAGATACATTTAATTTCGCTTTTAATAGTTGCAATAGCATCTTCCAATCCCCGTAACAAATTTATAAGCCTGGTAGCATTAATATTAAAAACTTCTTCCGACATATAGTTTTTCTGGTCAACTAATTGGGAGTGCAATTTAGCACTGTCAACTTCAAGCATTTCCAACTCATTGTGTAATTGCTTCAAGTGTTCAACCTCCGAAACCGGTTGACGTCTTAGTTTAATTTTGTCTGCATTCCGGGAGCCATAAATAGCAATTTGTTTCGGACTTAGTCTGTAATTTTTTCCTTGTTGAAGCCCGGAACAATAGATTTTTATCAGGTTGGGGTTTTCCAGCCAGAGTTTATACCTGTCGCATTCACAACAATAAATTAAAGGATAATTATACTGACCTGAATGTTCGGCACAAATCAGTATCTGTTCATTGGATAGTTCGAATTCTTTTATAAATAGATCGAAGATCAACCTGATAGCAGAAGTCTCATTAACCGTAGTTCCTTGTTTGAGGACTATATCATTCGATATCAAACAATAATCCAACTTGTTTTTACTTACTACTACCCCGACTACAAAAAAATTATCCATAACTTTAAAATACAATTTAATGAAACTTAATGATACAACCAGATTATGTAAGTAATCATAGATAGTTAAACGAACTATTTGTTTATATACAAAAGCTTAAAATTCAGTATCCTGACAATTTCCAGTTATTGATTTTAAATTTTAAATTGCTTATCTATATGTTCAAAGAAGAAAATGAAGAAAACAATGAGCACCAAAATAGGAGAATAGATCGTTAGTCTGGACAGAGAATTGGTTCACTCATTGTTGTTTTCTATTCCTGGCTTTGAATATCAGATCGCATATAAATTTGCAGGTGTAAAATTGAATAATTTAAATTGCAACAAATTAATTTGATCCTTTTGTTTGATCCAATGCAACATTTAGTTTCAGCACATTTACTTTTGCAGGTCCAAAAAGACCCAACAAGGGATTTTCAATTTGTTTATCAACAATTGCTTTCACTGCTTCTTCGCTCATACCTCTTGCTTTTGCCACTCGCTTTACCTGGACATAGGCACTTTCGGGTGAAATATCCGGATCAAGTCCGGAACCACTGGCAGTAACCATTTCGGCAGGGACTTCGCTCCGTTTCAGATAGGGGTGATTCATAAGGAACGTATCGATATGACACTTTAAGTCTTTCAGATAGGCGGCATTGGTAGGTCCTTTGTTGCTTCCTGATGAGGCATCGCCCTGATAATTGGCTGCAGAAGGACGTCCCCAGAAATAAATGTCTTTCTTGAATAACTGGCCTACATTATCAGCACCTACAATTTTTCCATTCAGTCTGACCACTTCTACCTGTCCTTTATTGGAGCTGAAAGTATGGGCAAACGCATAAAGTATTACTACAAAGACTGAGAATATAACACAAAAGACAATTGTAATTCTTATTGATTTTAAGAAATCTGATTTCATATGAATATGATTTTAAAAGAATAAACTAACAAATAAATCAATCAATTTAATGCCTATAAAAGGAGCAAGAACACCACCGAATCCATAAATAAGCAAATTACGACGCAGTAATGCCGAAGCACCAATCGGTTTGTATTTCACTCCCCTTAATGCTAATGGGATCAGAAGAGGAATAATGATGGCATTGAAAATTACGGCACTCAATATAGCGGATTCCGGACTATGAAGTTTCATCACATTCATGCTTGCTAATGCCGGGATCGAAACCATAAACAATGCCGGAACAATGGCAAAATACTTAGCTACATCATTGGCAATAGAGAACGCTGTCAATGTCCCACGGGTCATAAGCAACTGTTTGCCAATTTCCACAATTTCAATCAGTTTTGTAGGATCATTATCCAGATCCACCATGTTCCCGGCTTCTTTGGCTGCCTGTGTTCCACTGTTCATAGCCACTCCTACATTAGCCTGAGCAAGAGCCGGAGCATCATTGGTACCATCACCCATCATGGCAATCAGTTTTCCTTTTTCCTGTTCCTTTTTGATGTAATCCATCTTATCTTCGGGTTTAGCTTCCGCGATAAAATCATCCACACCTGCTACATTGGCAATATATTTTGCAGTTAACGGATTATCACCTGTTACCATAACGGTCCGTACGCCCATTTTACGTAAACGTTCGAAACGTTCGCGTATACCCGGCTTGATGATGTCCTGCAATTCAATGATTCCGACAACTTTTTTATTGACCGATACTACCAATGGTGTTCCTCCGTTGCTTGTAATGGCTGTGATTAATTCCTCAATTTCTGTTGGAAAAGTATTTCCGGCAGCCAGGGCCATCTTACGAATGGAATCATAGGCACCTTTACGAACTTCCGTACCATCGGGTAAATCGACACCGCTGCTCTTGGTTTCAGCGGTAAATTTAATCGACCGGACTTTGGGTAAATCCTGGCTGCGGATATGTGCTTTGTTTTCGTACACCAGTTCAATGATTGATTTTCCTTCGGGAGTATCATCAGCGAGTGATGACAACTGGCAGAATTGAATAAAATCGTCTGCGTTAACACCTGTGGCCGGATATAAATTGGTTGCCCTACGGTTTCCAATGGTAATTGTACCTGTCTTGTCTAACAACAATGTATCAATATCACCGGCTGTTTCAACGGCTTTACCCGATTTGGTAATCACGTTTGCCCTCAAAGCACGGTCCATTCCGGCGATACCTATGGCCGACAATAAACTACCGATGGTAGTTGGTATTAAACAAACAAATAAAGAGATAAGTGATGCAATGGTAATGTATGATCCCGAATAATCGGCCAGTGGCACTAAAGTCATGCACACAATCACAAAAACCAATGAAAAACCGGCTAATAATATGGTCAATGCAATTTCATTTGGAGTCTTTTTACGTGATGCGCCTTCCACTAAGGCTATCATTTTATCCAGAAAACTTTCTCCCGGTTCGGTAGTAACCTTAACACGGATGATATCGGATAACACTTTTGTTCCTCCTGTTACCGAGCTTTTATCACCTCCCGATTCGCGAATCACAGGAGCACTTTCCCCTGTAATGGCACTTTCGTCAATCGATGCCAGTCCTTCCACTATTTCTCCATCCGAAGGAATCGTATCGCCAGCTTCGCATTCGAAAACGTCTCCTTTTTTTAATTGTGAGCTGCTGATGATTTCAATTTTATCGCCCACAATCAGTTTTGCCGGGGTTTCCGAACGTGTTTTCTTCAAACTGTCGGCTTGTGCCTTACCCCGGGCTTCGGCTATTGCTTCTGCAAAATTGGCAAATAACAGGGTAATGAACAAAATGATAAATACGGTGGTATTATAGGCAAATGAGCCTTGATGAGCATTAAAAGCTGAATAAATGCTAACGAAAAACATGGCAAATGTCACTATCTCTACCGTAAACATGACCGGATTCTTTACCATCACACGGGGATCAAGTTTCACAAATGAGTTTTTTAAGCTTTCTTTGACTTGATCTTTCTGAAATAAAGCTGTTGAATTTTTATCTTTCATAACTGAATTTTCTTTTTTTTATTACCCCTAACCCCTAAAGGGGAATTTAGTTAGTAACATCTTTGAAAATAATTCTTTTAATATATAATAATTTAAATAGAATGTCCTCCATTAAGGGGTTACGGGTTGTTTTTTTTAATGACTTAAGTATTCAGCAATTGTACTGAGTGCGTGTGCAGGGAAGAATGATAAGGCAGCTATAATAAATATAACAGCGAAAGTCATAACCCCAAAAGTGACAGTGTCGGTTTCGAGAGTACCTGCCGATGAAGGAACAAACTTCTTTTCAGCCAGCAAACCGGCTATAGCAACCTGCCCCATAATCGGGAAGAAACGTCCAAAGATCATAACTAACCCTGCTGAATAGTTCCAAAAAGGATTGTTAGCACCTAATCCGGCAAAACCCGATCCATTATTGGCAGCTGACGAAGTAAACTGGTAAAACATTTCACTTAACCCGTGATAACCAGGGTTTCCTATCCAGCCACCTTCTTTTGCAACCAGTGCCGGTGAGTGTACGTATAAAAAGGAAGAAATAGCTGTTCCCATTAAAATTAACAAAGGATGTAATAATACCACCAATGTAGCTATTTTCATTTCCTTTGCCTCCACCTTTTTCCCTAGGAATTCAGGTGTTCGACCGATCATCATTCCACTTATAAATACCGCAATGATGATAAAAGCATAATAGTTCATAAATCCTACTCCAACCCCACCAAACCAGGCATTTATCTGCATATTGAGCATTTCCACTGCACCTGAAATAGGCATCATACTGTCATGCATTCCATTACAGGAACCGTTTGAAGTAACTGTTGTAGTTGTACTCCACAAGGCCGTAGCTCCGGCACCCAGCCTCACTTCCTTGCCTTCCATGGCTCCGTGATGCTGGTCAATTCCCAGGGCTGTTATGCGTGGATTGCCCTTCATTTCCTCATGCACGTTGATCGCTGTACCGACAATGTATGCAAAAAACATAACCCCGAAAATAATAAAACTGAGTTTCCTCTTTTTCAAATAGAAACCTAAGGCAAATATCAATGCCATTGGAATAAGCAAGATGGACACACATTCTACAATATTGGTAAGGTAAGTAGGATTTTCTAACGGATGTGCGGAATTTACTCCAAAGAATCCACCACCGTTTGTTCCAAGTTGTTTGATGGATACAATGGCAGCAACAGGACCTTGCGAAATAACCTGTTCCGTTCCTTCCAGTGTTTTTAAATGCATTTTACCTTTAAAGGTCATTGGCATTCCCTGTAAAATAAAGAATAGGCTCACCAGTAATGCTAAAGGAAGAAGTATCCTGGTAATACTTCGAACAAAGTTGTACCAGAAGTTACCGATGGTTTTTGATGTCTTTGAAGCAATAGCTTTAAAGACTCCTGCTAAAGCTGCCATACCGGCTGCTGCCGACACGAACTGGAAAAGCATAATGGCATACAATTGGGTGAAATACGTCAATCCGCTTTCACCGCTATAATCCTGCAAATTGGTATTGCTTATAAAACTGATAACCGTATTAAAAGCCAAATCCGGGGTTTGATTCGGATTTAAATCAGGATTCAACGGTAACCATTTCTGAGTAACCAGTAAAATCATTCCATAGATAAACCAAAAAAGATTTAAGGTCAGAAAAATTTTCAGAAATCTCTTCCAACCCATTTCTTCGGTAGGATTAATCCCACTAAGTTTATATATCCATTTCTCCACCGGAGCCATAAAATCCATCAGATTTTTTTCTCCCTTATACACTTTAGCAATGTACTTTCCCAACGGATAGCTTAACGCCACCATCAGAATGATTTGCAACGCGTTGCCTAATAGTTCTGTATTCATTGTTTTTTGTTAAAATGATTAAAACTTTTCGGGTTTGATTAGAACATACATCAAATAACCGAAGATGAGTAAACCCATAATTAATAGTGCTAGATACATAGTTGATTCCTCCTGTTTAAATTTTTTCAAACCAATTAATAATCTTGTAGAAAAGCCAGAAACAGAACAAACCGCTCAGGCTGTAAATCCCAATTTGCAAAATAATTTCCATTTTTTTTTATTTTTATATTAATGATTCTTCCTGACTTTCTTTCGTCCGGATCCTGTATGATTCTTCAATCGTAGAAACAAAGATCTTTCCATCTCCGACTTCACCTGTATAGGCTTTTTCTAAAATACAATCAACTGTTTTCTTCAGGTTTATATCACGAACTACAATAGATAATGTTAAACGTGATAATAACTCAGTATCCGGTGAACCACGCAAAACATCTTTTCTCTTTCGTTCATTACCTACTCCAACTGTTTCCGAATAGGTAAAAAAGTCGATATCAATGTCATGTAACGCAGTTTTCACGTCTTCAAATTTTGTACGCCGGATTATTGCTTCTATTTTTTTCATACTGATTAATTATAAAGTAAACCCTGCCACAAAATAAAGATTAGTTGGTTTGGAAAAACCATCCGCATCTTTATTACTGAGATTAGCACCTAAAATACCATATACAGGCAAACTGAATTTATCCGTGATTACAATAGACTTACTTACTTTAATACCTAAGTTTGTAACAGCAAATCCCGAAGTGTTATATACATTTTTACTTTGAAAGAGTGATGCACCGCAAAATACTTTTACATTGGCATTGATAGGATAGTTTAATTCAGCATAGGTTGAAAATGCCTGCTTCCCGGTTGATAGTGTATCAGATCCTGCAAACATTGTATTTACACTTATTCCCAAAGGAAATGTGGCAGGCCCGGTATAAGTTACCGATGCTTCAAACAGGTGATCAGTTCCTTTGCCATAGTAGAAATAGCCTTTTGAATTTGCAAATGACCAGTTGTAGTCGGTTATTGTTATTGCCAATGCAGTTGATATAGCATAAGTGGCATTTAAGTCAACTTCTTTCACATTGCCCAGGAAACTGCCTGAGGCCCATGATCCAATTGTCAATCCTCCTGTTGTAAACGAAACATAAGGTTGAATATTGGGACTTCCTAATGTTGGATTCCCTGTTACTGTGCGGTCTTGCGGTATACCACGCCAAACATATGAACTTACTATATCGGCACCGGTTGAAAAGCCTTGAGCATTTACACCCGTTACAATAAAAACTGCAATCACAGAGATTGCTAAAAATTTCATTCTTTTCATTTTTCCCATTCTTGAGTAAACTAAATTTGTTAAATACCTTTTTTACACAACAATATTATTATTGATTGTCGATTTGCAACAGGCGAAAGTTGTGCCAATAAATGGAATTTCTTTTTAAAATGCAATAAGTCAAAAGAATAGAAAAAGAGCATATATCAAAGCTTATAATATAACAATACCAAAATGAAAAGGTTGCGTGTTATTTTGACATGTTTTAAAGTACTTTATTCATTTTCTGCTAAACAAAATGCCTGCAGATAAATATCCGTAAAATGGATATCCCTGCAGGCACTTATTAAATAAAGTTTATTAATTTCTAATAATTCAATTAGATACAGAAATTACTGAATTTATACCAACTTTTTTATTTGAGACATCGATTACTTCTATTGCTTTATCCAATGATATTGGTATGATAATGGTAGTCAGACCATGTTTGTATAATCTTCGTTGAATTGAAAAGATGGTGAAGTTATGCAAAACCCTGGAAAGTCGGTACATACCCCTGATAATCAATTGACCACCTACGAATGTCGAATTAGGGTATTTTTCCAATACTTCAGGTACCAACTTAAGTACTTCTTCAGAAACATCAGTTCCAATTCCGTATCTGTATTCTGCATGACAACCCAGTTCTTTTATTAATTTAACGTATTTCTGTAAATCGTTTTCAATTTGCAACTTAAGAATTTCTAATTGCTCACTGCTGTTAAAACTACCTGAATCGACAACTCCTACACTGATAAACACAAAGTTTTTATAGGTATTATGAAAAGTATTCAGCAAATAGAACAATGAATACAGTCCAATGGCTGTATAACCGTTCACTAATATAACAGCTGTTGAATCGGATGTATCTGTTTCATTATGTTCAGTTTTAACTAATTTCATCTTTGATTTTAGGATGGTTACCAATTCAGGCATTTTTGTATTCATTACGCTCTGAATATTTCCTATTTCTTTCCCTATTTGATTATAATGCTTTTTAATATAAAGTGATAATGCCACTAAGCATGTGGTTATAACCATCGTTATCCATCCTCCTTCTTCGAATTTGATAACGGTTACAGTAATAAGAATGAATGTGGTAAGTAACAATCCGATACCATTGATGACTAATTTCCGGAACCACTTTTTTTCTGTTTTGCGGACATTAAACCAGTGTTTTACCATACCGAACTGTGACAGTGTGAATGTTATAAATACATTGATGCTGTACAGAACCACTAAAAATGCTACCGAGCCTTTTGATAACCAAATGACGATAAAAGCAGCAACACCCATTAAAACAATCCCGTTTTGAGAGACAAGCCTGTCGCTCAATAATGTAAACTTGCGTGGTAACCAGTAATCATGCGCCATATTGGCCATAACCCTCGGACCATCCAGGTAACCTGTTTGTGCAGCTACAAAAAGTAATGCAGCTTCCGAAATAAGAGTGACATACAAAAACGTCTGGCCTAAAAATGGATTCCAGTGTGCTATTGCATTCCCAATCAAAACAGCATTCAAGGTTTTTCCGGGTACAAAATGAACATTAAAAAGGAAATAGGCAATCACCAGACCGACTACTGCCAGTGCCAGTGACAATGCCAAAAGACGCATCGTTTTTATTGCCGTATTCACTCTTGGTTCCCGTAAATTCGGAATCCCGTTACTTACCGCTTCAATACCTGTATAGGTACCTGCACCCATACTATAGGCTTTCATGATTAAAAACAGGGTTCCAAAAATTCCTAATTGTGAAACACTACTCGAGAATTCAGTTGTAGTTTGTACAGCTACTGTTTTCATTTCAGGGACGTGAGTAGAAAATGAGTATCCAATTAAAAAAATGTGGGTAAGTACGAATACAATAAAAATCGGTGTCAGAAATGCAACCGATTCTTTTACTCCTCGTAAATTTAAAACTGTCAGTACAATTAATATAAATACTGCAAAAAATACTTTGTATTCATGAAAAGGTAATGGAAGGAAACTGAAAACCGCATCGGCACCACTTGATATTGATATTGAAATAGTCAACACATAATCAATTAATAAGGCACATCCTGAAATCATACCTACCCTTGGTGAAATCAACTTGCTTGCAACAAGATAACCGCCTCCACCATGAGGAAATAATCTGATAATTTGTGAATAACTCGTACTGATGATAAAAATGGTAAAAGCAGTCAGCAGTCCTACAATCAGGGATAAATTCGTATGGACGGAAAGGTTTTTGTATATTTCTTCCGGTCCGTAACATGATGAGGACAATGCATCCGAACCCAGACCTACCCAGGCAAAGAACACAATTAATGAAATATGACTGAATGTTCTGCTGTCGGTTAAATCAAGGGGCTTCCCGATGATTGTTTTTTTTACTTTGTGTAAATAATCTTTGTTCTCTGTCATTGTATAAAATAAATAAATTTACTAAAAAAATCTTTCATTCAAAATCTAATCAGGTTAAAACCAGTCAAATTTGTCATTTAGATCAATTTCTAACAAAATCTCCTATCTTTTTGTCAGAAACATGCTTAAAATACTACCAAAATCATACCAAAATACCCAATTCTATACTACAAAACACATTATCAAAGCAATAAAGAATCTGCCACTTTTGTAAAAAAAAATAAAACCTTTCCATTTTGGTAGGGTAGCATGCCATTATGGAAATTAATGATGTTAAAAAATAATGATATTCAGGAAAATCGATCTTTCCGGTCGTGTTCATTGTTTCTTTTATGTTAAATGAAAATAATAAATAATGTGTTAATATAAAATTCCGGCCTCACCAACCTCTCCAAAAGAAAAAGCAAGTACAGATAAAAGAATTTTTCTTAAAAAATGATATGATTTGTATCATCAGCAACCTCAAAAAATTGTAAATAGTAAATGAAAAAACAGTAAATGTTTTTTTACTCCAGTTCCGTCCTTTTAATTTTGCTTTTGTATTCTCTTTTTATTACCAAAGGTACAGATTCTACCTGCACATTACTGGTATCCAATCCATAAGCTTTTGTGTCGGTGATTCCCAAATGCTTTATGATATTATAGATATTCATTGTAATACGTTCTTTAACCTTTAATCCCTGGTTTTGATTATAAACACGATGAATAATAATAAAACGGAAATCACCGGGAATGTTATTTTTTCTCAACGAAGGATACTTGCTGATTATATCAAACTCTTTAGTTTTAACTAATTCATCGATAATCTGACGGAAATACAAATTGATTAACGGTTGAACCTGAAAACCCAGTCTTATATTCACCCTGTATAAAATATCGGGAATTAATTTTTCAAATGAGTATTCAAATGTAGTTGGATCATCTACATGATCAATATGCAAAATCCAATAATTATCGGCACGCTTAGGTTGCTTATTTATAATAGAATAAATTATTTTACCTTCAATTTCTGTCTTCAAATCTGCTTTGCTTAAATACACCAGATTTGTAGAATATTTGGGAATAGTAGTATCTTTGTTTATGTCAGATATAATTTTGAAAAACGATTTTATAGTAAGGAATTGTACATATTTATTTTTGATGATCCGTGCATTATACCATACGAGCATCACTGTACAAATAATGCCGGCGAGCATAATGGTAACCCAACCGCCATGCAAAAATTTAAACATATTGGCAGTCAGGAATGAAAACTCAATTGTGAAGAACACTGCTACAAATGGAACAACAAAAATTGTTTTAACGTTTTGTCTTTTTAAATAGAATCCAAGTAGCATGGTAGTCATCAACATGGTAATGGTAATCGATAATCCATAAGCAGCTTCCATATTACTTGAAGTCCGGAAGTACAACACCGTCATCACGCAGAATATATACAAAAACCAGTTTATAAAAGGGATATACAATTGCCCTTTTACTTCGGTTGGATATTTTATCCGTTGGCGTGGCCAGAAGTTTAGACTCATTCCTTCGCTGAAAATGGTAAACGAACCGCTAATAAGAGCCTGACTTGCAATAATAGCAGCAGCAGTAGCCATTATAACTCCAAAAATCAAAAAGCTTTCGGGCATCATGGCATAAAACGGATTAGTAGTTGCAGTCAGGGTTTTCATATGAATAATTACCCATGCACCTTGTCCTAAATAATTTAGAATCAACGTTGTCTTTACAAATATCCAACTCACCCTGATATTTTTTATTCCACAATGCCCCAAATCCGAATAGAGTGCTTCTGCTCCCGTTGTACATAAAAACACCGCTCCGAGAATCAAAAACCAGTTGGGATAATGGATAAGCAAATGGATGGCATAGTATGGATTAAATGCTTTGAGTATAGGGGTAAATTCTACCACTTGCGAAAAACCAAGCACACCCAGCATACTAAACCAGAGTACCATCATCGGGCCGAATGATTTCCCTATCGTTTTTGTGCCGACTTGTTGAATAAAAAAAAGCAGTGATATAATGATAATACTTATCGGAACAACAGGAGTTGCATTGTTCAGGCCTCTCAATCCTTCTATTGCTGAAACAACTGTTATAGAAGGTGTAATGATACCATCGGCAATTAATGTACTTGCCCCAATGATGGCAATTACATATAACCACTTCTTCTTGCTTTTACGTACAAGAGCATATAATGCCAATATTCCCCCTTCGCCCTTATTATCTGCCCGCAAAGTAATAATAACATATTTTATAGTCGTTTGAAGCGTTAAAGTCCATATAATACATGAAACAGCACCAATAATGTAATTTATGTCTAAATTTTTATTTGCACCGATAATGGCTTTCATAACATATAATGGCGAAGTTCCTATATCTCCGTAAACAATTCCTAAAGTTACTATAAGGCCTAAAAAACCGAATTTACTTAAATGCTCTGTTTTATTATTCTCCACAGTCCTTTTATATTATTACAACACTCTTAAAAAACATGATAAAAGCATCATATTTTACTCAAATTTAAAAAATAATCCAAATTTATAATTAAAGATTGCCTTTATTATATACTTTAGTTCTTTATATATCATTTTGAATTAAGTATTTATGGTTGATATGACCATCTTTATGTAACAAACCGAATACATTTACCAATTTTTCATTTACCATTTACTATTTGCCCCATACTCAAGGTTGTTTCTACTCATTTTTGGTTCCGTGAGCGGAATAAGTGGATAATCTTTACTCTGTAATCAGTGGACAATCTCTTAATAATAATCTTTGCAAATCAGTGTAATCAGGACATAATCATTTGAATAATCATAATCCATATTCTTCAATTTTTCTGTATAGTGTTGTCAGTCCAATCTTTAATAAACGGGCAGTTTCTGTTTTGTTTCCTTTTGTATATTGTAGTACACGGGCAATATGACGTCGTTCCATGCCGGCCATATCAAAATCGGATGGATTCTTACCGGTAATTTCTTCGAGTTGATCATTTAATATCTCTATAGGCAGGTCATCCAGGGTCAGGGATTCATCGGCACAAACAATCAGGCTTCTTTCGATGACATTCCTTAACTCACGAATGTTTCCGCGCCAGCTGTGACTTTTTAATCCGGCAATGTAATCGGGGCTGATTGATAGGATTCTTCTGGAAAGTTTTGCTGCAAAAGTTTCGATAAATGATGTTGCAAGAATTTCAATATCTTCAGAGCGTTCACGTAAGGAAGGAAGATGAATCTGAAAAACAGATAAACGGTAAAATAAATCTTCCCTGAATCGGTTTTCTTCAATCTCTTTCTGGAGATTTCTGTTAGTAGCAGCTATAATCCTGACATTTACTTTAGTAGGTTTCGTATCCCCTATTTTCAAAAATTCACCTGTTTCTATGATCCGAAGCAATTTTGCCTGAAGTTCAAACTCCATTTCGCCTATTTCATCCAGAAAGATAGTCCCGTTATTTGCTTCTTCAAACAGTCCTTTTTTATCTTTTGTTGCTCCTGTAAATGCCCCTGCTTTATAACCGAACATTTCACTGGCAAGTAAGTCTTTGCTGAAAGCCGAACAGTTTATGGCAACAAATGATTTATCTCTGCGAGTCCCGGCAACATGAATAGCCTGCGAAAACACCTCTTTACCTGTTCCTGTTTCACCGGTCAGTAAAACCGGGATATCAGTAGCAGCAACTTTTTTGGCCAATGATATGGCTTCTTTTATCTGTTTGCTGTACCCTAAAATACTGTCAAAGGAATATTTCATTCCTACTTCAGCTTCAAGTTGTTTCAAACGCTTGTTCATTAACGCTTTTTCAAGTGCACGACTGATAAGCGGGATAATTTTATTGTTGTCATCCCCTTTTGTGATATAGTCAAAAGCTCCATTTTTAATTGCCTGAACACCATCCGGGATATTCCCGTGTGCTGTCAGCATAATGATTTCAGTCAATGGATTAGCTTTCTTAATCTTCGCAATTAAATCAACACCGCTCCCATCGGGCAACCGCACATCACAAAGTATCACAAGAGGTGAAAAGGATTCGGCCTGTTTCAACCCGGTACGGCAATCGGAAGCCTGAAACACTTCGTACCCTTCAAGCTCCAGTAAACGCGATAATAACTTGCGTATTTGAACTTCATCATCGATAATAAGAAGTTTATGCATCATTTATAAGATTCAGTTGATCTTTAAACAGATATTTTTTTGCAAAGATAGTTTATTCATTTTAAGTTTGATATGAAACTCATATTTATAACTAAAAACTACCGGGAATTTATAATTCTTAGAGGTTATTTAAAAGTCAATATAATAATTATTCTTTTTGTTAATAATGCAATCACTTTACCTTTTTTTGTGCGAGTATAAGTAAAACGAAAACTTTTTCCGGGAATCCGAAAAGTAAGTACCTTTATAATTTTGTCAGTTGCAAACTTCATTAATTTCATCCCGGGTTACACTTCTATAAACACGAACTTTACACTTTGCTGTATTGAACTGACTTGAATTATGAGGGGATCCCAATATATCGGCTTTTAGTATCTTATCTTTCAATTTCGTGTATTTTTTGGCAAGATATTGCATATTTTACGGTCATACAATTTAATCTGAGCTAGTTCATGTTTGGTTCTAAAATCAAAATACGAAGTATTTTCTTATCCGTAATTTATCCGCTCAATTAGTATACATCCGCGTTCTATTCTTAATTCTGGCTTGTCCAGGTTAGGACTATACGATTTATATTTAAAACATTATAACTAAATAAAAAAACACTACTTTTGTAATCAGTAGTATTCATTTAGAATTGCTCTATTTTTATAAATAAAGGTAAAATTCGAATGTCGGTTAAGGAGATAAATGAAGATGTAATAATGAAAATTTCTAAGGGCGAAGAAAAAGCTTTTTCTTTACTCTACGATTGCTATTACACATACTTAAATACTGTCGCACTTTGCTATATTTTCAACAAAGATATTGCAAACGAGATAGTAAATGATGTATTTATCCATGTTTGGCATAAACGAAGCATATTGTCATATCCTATACATTTCTATCTTATTCAATCGGTTAAAAATGGTTGTTTAAACCACATTCGATCGAAACAAACAAATGAACGTGTATTGACTGAACATAAAAAACAGTTACTTGACTTTCAGGAAGAGTATATATTATCAAATCCAACACCATTGCAATATGTGGAAACGCAAGAAATTGAAAAAGAAGTCAGATGTGCAATTGCACAATTGCCTGAAAAGTGCAGGAATATTTTTGAACAATACCTGTTCTTAGGAAAATTACCGGAAGAGATTGCCATGGAGCAATTAATAACCGTTAGTACAGTAAGGGTTCAACTTAAAAACGCACTGGATAAACTAAGGATTTCACTGAATCATCTTATATGTGTTTTAATACTTATTGTCTAATACATTCACATTGACTCCTACATCAGAATGCAAAACGAAAACAAGATTTTTGATGATTTAATGATAGACTACCTTTCGGGGAATATTTCCGAAATGGATAAGCGTAGACTTTCTGAACTTTTAAAATCGAACGTTGATTTTAAAATGGAGTTTGACAAGATGATAAAATTACGCGCAGTATCGTTTGTCCCTCAAATTGATGCAACAAAAGAGGCAAATTTCAAACGCTTGATGGAGCAACTCAACGAAAATGTTCCTGCTTTTAGCATGTCCCGCACTTGGAATAGCCGTTTACGACAAATTGCAGCAATAATAATTTTTGTAGTTTCTGTTTCTGTTTCTTTATTTTATATTTACAGAGATATTACTACACCCGGTGAATCAACAATTTGTTATGAAACAGTTGCTCCGATAGGTTCTCAAACTAAAATCATTTTGCCTGATAGCACTATTGTGTGGCTCAACTCGGGTTCGTTTTTGAAATATAGCCAGTCATTTGGAAAAAAGAACAGGGAAGTTGCACTTTCAGGTGAAGGTTATTTTGTAGTAAAAAAGGACAAGTCAAAACCATTCTTAGTTCATACTGTTAAATTAGATGTAAAGGTGATGGGAACAGTCTTCAATGTAAGGGCATATAATGAAGATGAGGATGTGGAAGTAAATTTAATTGAAGGAGTTGTCAACGTTTCTTTTCCTGAAAATAAAAAAGCCGGATCGCTCACTATGAAGCCTAATGAAAAATTAGTTTTCAATAAACAGTCAAAACACGTGGAATCTTTTCAAACCGACGCATACCGTTCTGCATTGTGGACTTCCGGCAAACTTTGTTTTGTAGATGCTACCATTGAACAAATATCGAAAGACCTGGAACGAAAATACGAGGTGAAAATTCAAATTGAAAACAAGCTGATTAAAAAAGAACTTTTTTCAGGCAGTTTAAATCTGAATCTTTCGCTAAAAGAGATTCTTTCATATATTGACGTTGATAAGAAATTTAAAATATCACAAGTCGGCGATACAATAAAAATCAGATAATTGATTTTTATTGCGTCACCTAACAGACTTTGATTCTTAGTTTCCAGATAATTCATTGCACAGTTGGCTAAAAGCGGTGAAATGAATTGCAATTGAGTTAAATTCATACCATTAGAATTTAGCTGTTTTCCCTCCGTTTTAAAATATCCGGTTTGTTTTTTGAAAAAAAATGAAAAAGATATTGGGTTAGCCTAAATGTTTTCTTGTCGAGATGTGTATATAGTTATAGATTGCGATAGACAGCAATCAGACAAATCAGAATGCAAGACAAAAATAATCAATTTGAATATCTAATGAACCAGCATTTATCAGGGAATATTTCTGATGAAGAAGAACGCGTTTTATTAGACATTCTACATTCAGACCCCAAATATAAAATTTTATATAGTGAAATGGCAAAAACCAGAGCTATTTCATTTATTCCACTGCTTGAAAAAGAGAAGGACTCAAATTATAAAAATTTTATTCAAGTTATAAATAACGGATTTGTATTAAATGAAAGATCAACCATCTTCCGTAACTTTCTAAGAATTGCTGCAGTAATACTATTTGTCTTATCAACCTCCATTGCTTCCTATTATCTTTTTACGAATAACAATAGTGCGAATAAGGTGGCAAATTGCGAAACCATCGTGCCATTTGGCTCCCAGGCCAAAATAATTCTACCGGATGGCACAGTTGCATGGTTAAATTCCGGTTCAAAATTAAAATACAGTAATTTATATGGTAAAAAATTCCGTGAAGTCCAACTGACAGGCGAAGGCTATTTCGAGGTAACCAAGGACAAGAGCAAACCATTCCTGGTACATACAAATAATATTGAAATTAAAGTGTTGGGGACGGTTTTTAATGTTCGTTCCTATCTCAACGATCCAACAGAAGAAGTTGATCTTTTAGAAGGGAAAGTTGATGTTACAATGCTGAATAAGGATAGTTCAAAGAAACTAACATTAATCCCGAATGAAAAAATGATTTACAACAAGATTACAAAAACAATGTATTCACGGAAAGCAGATGCTGCCAAATCCGCTCAATGGACAACTGGAAAACTCTGTTTTGTTGATGAATCTCTTCAAGATATTACGAAAGACCTGGAGCGTAAATATAATGTGAAAATTATACTGGAGACAGTAAATATGAAAAATGAACTCTTTTCAGGTAGTCTTAATCTAAATCAACCGCTTAACATCATATTGGATTATCTGGATGTTGATAAGAAATTTACTAAAATATACAATGGACAGACAGTATTTATAAAAACCAATTAATAAAACAGAATATGAAAAACTTAACGTGACTTTTGACCGAATTGATTCCAGAAATGGATATACGCAATTAATAATTTTATAATCTTAAATAATCACAAATGAAAAACAAATCACAAAAAAAAATTCATAACACGATGAAACCTTTTGTTTCGTTCAGATTATTGGCTTTGCTTTTTAGTTTTCTTTTTTCTTCTTTTGCATTTACTGCTGTAGCGCAAGATGCAAAAATCACATTAAGTATTAAAAATAAGCCCCTCATTGAGGTTTTAAATGCAATTGAAGCCAAAAGTGGCTATTCTTTTTTAGTGCGAAGTAACGATGTGAATTTAAAAGAAATTATTTCCATCGATGCTGAAAACAAAACTGTACGTGAGGTTTTGATTCAATTATTCAAACAAAGCCAGATCGAATTTGAAATCAAAGGTAAAAGCATTTCCATTTTCAAACCTCAAACAAAGCAAAAGCAGGACCCGGCGACGAAACAAGTCCGAAATATAAACGGTGTTGTTACTGATAAAAATGGAGATCCTGTCATTGGCGCTTCTATTCTGGTGAAAGGCACAAAGTTAGGAACTATAACCGATTTAAATGGTCAATTCTCTGTCGATGTACCTGATCAGTCAGTTTTGACTGTGTCTTATATTGGATATACTTCATTAAATATTGTCGTGGGAAATCAAAAAAAACTTATTGTTAAAATGGTGGAAGTTTCAAAAGCACTTGATGAGGTAGTGGTAGTTGCTTTTGGTGTACAGACAAAACAGACCATGACTTCATCGGTTACTCAAGTGAATTCCAAGGTGCTCGAAAACAGACCCACAACGAATGTATTAGCGGGGCTTCAGGGTCAGGTTGCGGGTGTAAACATCACACAAAGTTCAGGTCAACCCGGACAATCGCCATCAATAAGTATAAGGGGTATCGGTTCGATAAACAGCGGAACTTCCCCATTAATTATTATAGATGGAATACCCGGTTCATTAAGTCTGATAAGTGCCGATGATGTAGAATCAGTTTCGGTGCTGAAAGATGCTGCAGCATGTTCTATGTACGGAGCCCGGGCTGCCAATGGTGTAGTTTTGGTTACTACTAAAAAAGGGAAGCTTGGGAAAATGAGTGTCAGCTATTCCGGGTATGTAGGTTATCAGAAACCAACCGAACTTTTTCAGGAAGCTGATGCTTATAATTACGCAAATGCTTACAACACAGCCAAGATGGCCGATGCTATAACTCCAACCAACACAACTTATGATCCTTCTAAAAAAGTATTTACCCAGGCACAATTAGACGATTGGAAATCGGGTAAAGTACCAAGTACAAATTGGAGAAGCAGCTTGTTTAGTGAAAATGGTTTCACTCAATCTCATTCGGTTAATATTGCAGGAGGTATAATCAACGACAATGTATCGATAAAAAATAACCTGTCATTTAATTACCTGCAACAAAAAGGGAATGTAGTGAATACCAATTACGACCGTTATAACGTTCGTGAAAATGGAGAAGTTAAATGGGGTAAATTTACTACCGGGTATACAGTAGGATTGTCAAACGCTGAGACAGATGCACCTAACTCAACTATTGGAGATTTAGGTAGCATAATCAGTGCAGTAAACAGACAACGTTCAGTAGATCCGATAAAAATTTTTGGCGATTGGAATACTCCCGGAACCAAAGATACACGCAACCCTGTAAGACAGGCCCTGGAGGGGGGAACCAGTAAAACTAATCTTTATAATGTCATTGCGAATGTTAATCTGGCCTACGAAATTATTCCCGGTTTAATTGTAAAATTCACAAATGGAATTAACTTTAATGATTACACAAATGACTCGTTTGTTAATAGCTTAGAGTGGGTTACTGCTCACGACGCCAATGGGATTCCTACTCAGACTGATATAACAGGCCCGAATTCAGATACCAGAACTAACTATCAGGATATTCATTACTTACAACAACTTGATGTGAATTATAGAAAAAGTTTTGGTAATAATAATTTAGCCGTCTTAGTGGGCGGACAGCAAGAATATCATACATACAACGAACTTGATGCAAAAAGAGTAAATTTTATTTTAAATACATCACCCAGCCTTCAATTAGGTTCAGCAGATGGTTCAACAAACCTAAGCACTTTTTATGATTGGGGATTAATGGGTGCATTTGGTCGCATTAATTACGATTACAGCAAAAAATATCTCTTCGAAGCAAATTTCAGGGAAGATGGCTCGTCACGCTTATCTCCCGGTAAAAATTGGGACTTTTTTCCATCACTTTCAGCAGGATGGCGCATTACCGAAGAGTCGTTTATGGAATCATTAAAACCCGTACTTTCGGAAATGAAACTTCGTGCCAGTTATGGTGTATTAGGAAATCAAAATATTCCCGGAGCCGACAATAATCAATTGTATTATCCTTATCAGGCAATCATTGGGCCACAACCATACACCTATTATACGTTTGGAAGTAATCTGTACAGTCCAATGACTATCACTCAAAGCCCGAATAATACCTTTACATGGGAAAAAACAGCCCTGACAGATATTGCTGTGGAAGGTAATTTGTGGAAAGGACTTGTTACCTACAGTTTAGGTTATTTCAACAAGAGAACAACTAATATGTTAATGTTGACACAGGTGGCATCTGATAATGGTGGGCTTCCTTTCGTGGCAAATGTCGGATCAATGCGTAACTATGGTTATGAGTTCGAATTGGGCTTTAATAAAACTACCTCAAGAGGCATTACTATTAGTGCCAACGGGAACCTGACATATATGACTAATGAACTTACAGATTTGGGTGGACAAGACCTTGCTGCATCAGGTGTGACAAGGGATATGGTTGGACATCCGTTAAATGCCTTTTATCTTTATAAAAGCGATGGATTGCTTACTAAATCCGAATTTGAAAATCCGGCAACTGCACTCTTGCCAGGTCAAAAATGGGGAGATCAAAAAATAATGGATGTCTCCGGTCCAAATGGTGTGCCGGATGGCGTAATTAGCGCGGCAGACAGAGTTATATCTGACAAATCGTCAACTCCAAAATGGTTTTTCGGACTTAATTTTGATATCTCTTACAAAGGATTTGGTATAGCGGGCATGCTTCAGGGAGCTGCTGATTATTATGAATATTTAGGTGGAAGCGTTGGTTACGGTTTTAATAGCGGTTATAGCACTACACAATGGACTATCGAAAATTCATATAATCCTCTGGTGAATGAAAGTAATTACAATACCCGTTTGCCAAGACTATCTACAACAAATACGATTAACAATAACTATCCTTCCGATATGTTTTTATTCAATTGTTCGTATGTCAGACTTAAAAACCTTCAATTCTATTATACTATTCCAAAGGAATTGTGTAATAAGATAAATATAAACAATATAAAGGTTTATTTCTCTGGTCAAAACCTATTCACACTTTCAGCTTTACCTACAGCATTGGGAGTTGATCCTGAAATTGGAAGTGCTACAGGAGGTTATCCTTTAGTAAGGATTGTTACTTTAGGTTTAAATGTTAATTTTTAATTACCAAAAATGAAAGTGTTATGAAAAAAATAATCATAGTTAGTCTTCTGTCAATGTTTTTCTTTTCTTGTATTGATTTAGAAAGAAATCCTGTTGATGCTTATTCCTCAACGACATACTTTGTGTCAAGAGATGCTGTAATTTCGAATCTTGCAGCAGTATATCAAAGCACTCAAATGAGTGGATTTTTTGAAGATGGGAACACCATTTTTATGGATGATGTCTCCGATAATGCTTATGATCAATTTCCAAATCAAGGGCCATCGTATATGGCTCTTGGAAATGCTACAGCTTCGACAAAGTTTGATTACGTTGATTTGTACCGAATGTATTTTAAATACATTGGGATCCGTAATGCAAATTTCTTTCTGGAAAATGTGGATAAAGTAACAATGGATAAATCGGAAAAAGACACTATGAAAGCAGAGGTGCGTTTTTTAAGGGCATTTAATTATGCCCGAAAAATGATGTGTTTTGGTGGCGTGCCTTTAATTACAAAAGTATTGGATTATGGCCAGGAAAAAACAATTCCAAGAAGTTCCGAAGCTGAAATTGCTACCTATGTGTTAAACGAACTTAAAGATGTCATTTCTATTCTACCTATAAAACAAGATAAAGGTCGAATTACGAGAGGTGCTGCTTTAGCATTAAAAGCACGGGTTGAACTTTTTGAAAAAGACTATGTCAATGCTGCTATAGATGCTAAAGCTGTGATGGACTTGAATATTTACGATTTATATGCGAATTACGAACATGTATTTTGGGAAAAATATCAAAGTGATCCGGCCAGAGATAAGGAAGCAATACTAGAGGTCTGTTATTCTCCGCCTACATACTCATCAACTATAGATCCTTTTTATACAAATCCGGAAGGTGGATGGGTTTCATTAGCTCCCACACAGAGTATTGTAGATGCCTACGAAACTATTAACGGTTTAGCCATTCAGGATGATCCGACATATAATCCCGATCAACCTTACGCAAACAGAGACCCTCGCTTCTATGCTTCAATTATTTATCCCGGTGTAACCTGGAATGGTCGAATTTTCAACAGTCTTCAACCTGTTGGGCCTGATGAATATTACAATTCTTCCAAAGGTAACCTATCGAGAACAGGTTATTGTATGCGTAAATATTGTCCACAATTGGTAGATGAGCCAAGTGGTGATCCTTCGGCTGAAATAGATGGAGTGAGCTTTATTGTATTTCGTTATTCTGAGATTTTACTTACTTATGCTGAAGCATTGATTGAACAAAACAAAGATCTTGATCTGGCTGCCGCAGCAATTAACAAAGTAAGAGGCAGAGCAGGTATGCCGGCACTTACTGAAACCGACCAGGTGGGTTTGCGTAAACGGGTGCGTAACGAACGTCGTGTGGAACTAGCCTTTGAAGGTCTGCGTTGGTACGATATGAAACGATGGAACATTGCTGGGACAGTAATGAATGGCCCGGTTTACGGTGTCAGACCCGGAACAATCGATATGACTACAGGAGTTGTAACCTGGACAAGTCCAAATCATATTATTGTTGGTGATGTTAGAGTATTTAATGTAAATAAAGACTATTTTTGGCCTATACCACAAGAAGATATTGATTTAGCTCCTGCTTTAATTCAGAATCCAGGCTGGTAAAAACAGTTATTGTTAAGAGAGGGGGATTTCCCTCCTCTCTTTTCTAAATGGTTTATCTTTTGTTCTAAAATTAATCTGACTAGCATGGGAGAGGGCTTCTCCTACTTGAAATGTAAAGCACAAGTGTCTCGCAAAAACTGATGGATTGTACATTTTGATCATTATTCCGATCTGCTTTTGGGATTACAAAATTTCAGCAACTTAGTTTTAATAAGGTTTCACAGATAGTTAAATGAACTGTTTGTTAATCTACAAAAGCATAAATTTCAATATCCTGGTAATTATTAATTGTTAATTACTTAATTGTACGTTGATTGTCAAATCTGAAATTAAATCATTCTTAAATGTACAACTTATTGATTCACTAATTATAATAATGCAAAAAAACTCTCTCTCCATCCTTTTCTTTTTGCTGGCCGGAATGGTACTGCAATGTGCAGGGAATACAATTTCTGCTCAATCCAATAAATCTACATCGGCTCTTTCTTATGCAACTAAGGTAAGCCATTCGGCGAGAGATTACCAGACTCCTATCAATTGGCCGGAAACAGTATTGCCCGGGATTGCACTTGCCAGCCTGAAAAACGGTCAGATTAAACTCTGTAATCAATTAATTGAGGCATCGTGGGCTATTAAAGATAAACAACTTCTATTCATTCGATTTACCGATCTTAAAACAAATCAATCCCTCGATTTTGAAGGCTTTTCCGGATTTGTTTTTGATGCAGCTTTATTCGGAAGGATTGATGCCAAAGATTTTATAATCATTAAAAAACCTGAGCTCTTCAATCTGTCTGTTGATCCCAATGGAGCTCGTGTGGCAGATCACATTGCAGGGAAAGCTGTTCGTGCAACCTTATTTCATGAAAAAGCCGGTGTTAAAATCAATTGGCAAGCTGAGCTGCGTGATGGTTCAAACTATATCCGCCAGACTTATTCCATTAGCCGTCCGGGACAGGCTAAAAAGGACGTATTCACACGTATAGTTATGTCCCGCTTACCGGTGCCTTACGTTTCAGCTAATTCGATTGGGACCGTTCCGGGTTCACCTTATGCTGTTCCGGGAACAAATTTCATTGCCGGGATTGAACAACCCGGATATTTGGCCATGGCCGACCCTCTTAATGGCCAAATCACAGAGCTTTCAATGCCTACCCGTCTGACATTTGAGAAAGGTGATCAGTATCAAATAAGCACAATGATCGGGTATTTCCCTGTAAAACAACGTCGCAGGACTTTTCAGTATTATATTGAGCGTGAAAAGGCTTCCAGGTCAAGAACTTATCTACATTACAACGCATGGTATGATATTGCTGAATTATCGGAAGAAAAGCTTACAAAAGTCGCTAATAGTTATTACGAGGAATTAGTAAAAAAACGTGGGGTGAAATTAGATGGTTTTGTACTGGATGATGGATGGGATAATTATAACTTAAATTTATGGGTCCCGGATAAAACCAGATTTCCGAATGGTTTTGCCGGATTACAGAAACTATTAAAATCCACCGGTGGTGCAAAGTTGGGTCTTTGGATTTCACCCTGCGGTGGTTATGGCGGACAAAAGGAACGATTGGAATTAGTAAAAAAGGCAGGAGCCTTGCCAACTGATGCCAGCACATTCGATCTGGGATATCCCGGCTATTATACCCTTTTTAAAAATCTTTGTTTAAACTTTATGAAAAAATATGGTATCAATTATTTTAAATGGGATAATGCAGCACCATACGAAAATGAAGGCCGTACATTTAGCAATTTAAATTCAACGTCTCATTTTATGCGGCTTTGCCAGATTTCTGCAGAGTTACACAAAGTAAATCCGGACTTATTCATTAATGCAACAGTGGGTACCTGGCCTTCTCCTTTCTGGCTTAACCATGTGGATTGTACCTGGCGTATGGGTGCAGCCGATGTGAATTGGATTGGGAAAGGAGATAACCGGGAAAGAGGCATTAATTATCGTGATGGAGAGGTGTATAGAATGGTTGTTAAGCGGGCACCCCTTTATCCTCTTAATAGTATGATGTTTCATGGCGTTGTTTTAGGTCATTGTTATCAGGCTGAAACAACTTCAAAAGCGGGAAATAATATGACCAACGAGTTCCGTAGTTATTTTGCGTTGGGAACCAATCTTCAGGAGTTATACCTGTCGCCGGATATGATGGATGCCAAAGCCTGGGACGATTTGGCGGCTTGTGTTCGCTGGAATAAAAAACACGCAAAAGTTTTGATCGATTCACATTGGGTGTCAGGCGATCCCTATAAAAGTGAACCCTATTGTTATGCCTCATGGCGTGCCAACGAGGGTGTGATCTGCTTTCGCAATCCCGATGATAAACTCCGGAATATCACTATTGATATTGCCACAGCTTTTGAATTGCCCGACGGAGCCGCCCGTAATTATGTGTTAAATGCATCTTATAGCGATCAGCGAATTCAAAAACTTCAGGCTAAAGCAGGGATTCCTGTTACTTTTACATTAAAGCCTTTCGAGGTGCTTGTCTTTGATGCTACACCGGAATTGTTATTGTCAGGGACCTGATAAATATTTTCATAGCAGGTATAATTGAACAATAAAAAACAGTTCAATATTTATTGAACAAAAAGAAATACAATGAAACGTACGTGTTTAATCGCCATATAAGGATTACAAAATAAATAATGTCGTAAAATATTTTAGAAATCTTCAGCCTTGCTAAGCTCTGTCACCCTCTTTTACTGCTTCTCCATCTGGAGAAAGTTGGTGTGAAGATGGAGAGTGTTGGGGAGAGGTTGGAAAAGGGCAGGGGAAAAGATCTGTTTTTAAGAAGAATAAAAAATGACAATCAATTTTTCCTTCTACTTATCAGGTATTAACATCAGTATGAATATCTACTAACTCATCAAATATAATTCATGAAAAAACTATTTTTATTAATCTTTCTTATTACTTCTTTCTATGGGGTTAATGCCCAAAAAGTTTCAACTAAAGTCTTCTGGAAAGAAAATTTTGATTCAGGGAAATTACCAGAAGGTTGGAAATCGGTGGCTTTAAACGACAGTAGTTCGACCTGGTTTGTTACCGATCAACCTTATCCGGGTTCACCGGGGAGGAATTATCAAGCACCTCCTATTGCTTCTGTTAGTCGTGGCTACTATTTACAAATAGCTCCCGGTGTACGGGTTGGCAAAAATATACGTAAATGGAAAAAAGCAGGAATTCAGCCCAATGCTTATATTCAAACAAATGCAATAGATTGTTCTAGAAAAAAATCAGTTGTACTTAAATTTCAGCAGAACTTTTTTTGGGGTGAATGGGAACAACCGGATCAGGTACCGGGACTCATTGTGGGAGTGAGTAATAATGGGATAGACTGGAAAGAATACGATGTACGCAACGGTGTAAATCCTGCTGAGGATTGTCCTAATCCGATGAATATAGAATTGAACATCACCAAAGTTGCCGCTGGTCAAAAAACGGTATATCTGCGTTATTGGTGGCGTAATATGTACCAATGGTATTGGATGGTTGATGATATTCAGCTTTCAGAGTCTTTCGATGCCGACCTGCAAGCATTGGATGAGGTTTCGCATAAGACGGAAGGCAATGTGTTCAAAAAGAATGAAACTATAGCTTTCCGGGTTGTAAATTTGAGTTCCAAACCATTGACGAAAAATGTAGATTGCTATTTACAACTGGATAAACGTCCGTTGATTAAGGTTACTATTCATGCTTCTGCTAAAAAGCCGATTGGCATTATTGACACTGTTAAGGTAACATTTCCGAATCTGGACTTAACTGACATAGGCATTCACAAAGTAAAATTCTATACCAATCTGGAAAACGATTTGCGTCGCTCAAATGATACTTTATCGATGGAATTGTATTCAAAAGCCTGCGATTTAGGTGACATAACTAATTTTAAAGAAAATAAGAATGAATATCTGATTTCGTGCAACAAAGCTCAATTGAAACTTCAAATATTGCGCAATGATATTTTTCGTATTTTACTGGCCTATGATGGCGAATTTACCAATCCTGCCGGAAAAGATATTATTATCTACACGCCTAATACTCCGGTCGATTGCAAGTGGAACGATCAGGGAGATTATTATTTGATGAAAACTCCTTCTATGGCTATTCGTGCATACAAAAAGCCACTTCGTTTTGCACTTTACCGGGGTGATAATTCCACTCTGGTTTGGGAAGAAATTAAAGGAATTACCTACGGTAAACAAACTGTACAATACCTCAAACGTGGTAAAGACGAACAATTTTTTGGAGGCGGTATGCAAAACGGACGGTTTTCTCACCGCGGGAAAACCATTAAAATGACTATCGACTACAATTGGGAAGATGGAGGAAATCCAAACCCGGAAACTTTTTACATGAGTACAAACGGATATGGCGCCGTACGCAACACCTATGCTACAGGTGAATATATTTTTACTGATACCGTGAAATTAGCACAGGCCGAAAGCCGTTTCGATTGTTATTATTTTGTAGGTAACTCATTGAAAGAAACATTGGGAAATTATACCGATTTAACAGGGAAGCCTTTTTTGATGCCTCTCTGGTCCCTGGGTATGGGCGATTCGAATTGTTATAATCGTGGAGCAAAAGCAGGAAATACCGTTGGTACAACCACTACAGGATTTGCAGGGTTAACACCAAGCGTTATCGGACTTATTGCAGATAAATATATTGAACATAATATGCCACGCGGATGGATTTTACCAAACGATGGCTATGGTTGTGGCTATACCGATCTGGGCTTTGTTGTGAAAGAACTTAAAAAGCGCGGTTTCTATACCGGACTTTGGACAGAGAACGGAGTTGAAAAAATGGCTCGTGAAGTGGGTGAATATGGTTCGCGTCTGGCTAAACTGGACGTGGCATGGGTTGGTCCGGGTTTTAAATTTGCATTGGATGGTGCTAAACAAGCTTACGAAGGAATTGAAAATAACAGCGATGCCCGCGGTTTTGTCTGGTCGGTTTGCGGCTGGACCGGTTCACACCGCAATTCGGTATTATGGACCGGTGATCAAAATGGAAGCTGGAATTATATACGCTGGCATATACCTACTGTTATTGGCTCAGGACTTTCAGCTCAAAACTGTGCAACAGGAGATGTAGATGGAATATTTGGCGGAAGTGATTCTACCTATGTTCGTGATTTGCAATGGAAATGTTTTACACCGGTATTTATGACTATGTCGGGTTGGGCTAAGAATGACAGACAACCCTGGATATATGGTGAACCATTTACCAGTATTAATCGTAAATATTTAATGCTGAAACAACGCTTTACACCTTACATGTATACTCTTTGTAATGAAGCTTATCAAACAGGTGTACCTGCTGTTCGAGCCTTAGTGCTTGAATATCCTCATGATTCGATTACCTGGGGAAATGCCACAAAATATGAATTTTTATTGGGAAAAGATTTATTGGTTGCCCCTGTTTACAAATCGGAGAATAAACGTGACAGCATTTACCTTCCCGAAGGTAAATGGTTCGATTTCTGGGATGGAACTGAATTTAAGGGAAAAACAACCCTGAATAATTACTCAGCACCATTGGATAAATTGCCTCTTTTTGTCCGTGCAGGTGCAATTCTTCCAATGTATCAGCAAATGATGTATGATTGGCAACGTCCGACTGATACACTTACCCTGAAAGTTTACCCTTCAGGAAAATCTTCATTCACGATGTACGAAGATGATGGTTTGACTCGTGAACACCGCAAAGGTATTTTCGCAACGACCAGATTTGAAGTTTCGGCTTTGGAAACAGGTGCAATTTCTATAATAATCAATGCTGCCAGAGGCAATTTCAATGGTCGTTTGAAAAATCGTACTTATTTAATTGATATACATACATCTTCTTTACCAAAAGTAATCACTTTCAATGGCAAAAAACTTCAAAGAGTAAAAACGAAAAAATCTTTTGCAAATAAGCCTTCAGCATGGTACTTTGATGGCACTACTCAAAATGGAATTTTACAGATAAAAACAACAACAGTTTCAACAGATGTTAATTCTTTTATTGAGATAAAATAAAAAATAAAATGAACAATATCAATGTGATACATGATTTGTATTAAGTTTATTCTTTCGATCAATCCCTATGTTCGTTGATTTATTTCCTGATACATGCTTATTATCATATTATAGATTTCGTTTTTTACAGTCTTAAGGGCTTGAGGAATTAAATCAATTAAAACAAAATATTTATACAATTCATATGAATCAATTATTTAAAGTAACTTCAAATTTTCATTTATTGGGCGAGGTAAGTGAAATTGCCCCTTTCGGCGAAGGAATGATTAACTCTACCTATCGTGTAATGCTAAAAGATGCTCCCACACAGTATATATTACAAAAAATCAATCACGTTATTTTTCAGGATATAGAAATGTTACAAAGCAATATCAAACGCATCACCGATCAGATTCGTCGTAAACTCACAGAAGCGGGTGAAAATGATATAGATCGCAAAACGTTGACCCTTGTTCCTTCTTTGGATGAGAGATTGTATTATTTTGATGGCGAAGACTATTGGAGAATGATGGTATTAATTCCTGATTCGTTTACTTTTAATGCTGTAACACCTCAATATGCCTATCAGGCAGGTAAAGCATTTGGAAATTTCCAATCGATGTTGTCCGATATACCCGGTGAGCCATTGGGTGAGACTATACCAAATTTCCACAATATGGAAAACCGTCTTGATTCATTTCGTGTAGCAGTAAAAAGGAATGCGGCCGGTCGTTTGGCAGAAGTGACTGAATTAGTAGCAGAAATTGAAAAACGTGCAGATGAGATGTGCCAGTGTGAGCGTCTTTTCCGGGAAGGAAAACTTCCAAAACGAATTAATCACTGCGATACGAAAGTGAACAATATGCTTTTTGATAATGAAGGGAATGTGTTGTGTGTAATTGACCTTGATACAGCTATGCCGGGTTTTGTAATGTCCGATTTTGGCGATTTTATGCGCACAGCAGGAAACACAGGAAAAGAAGATGATACAAATCCGGATAATGTGAACTTCAATATGGAAATTTTCAAATCGTACACCAAAGGTTATCTTGAATCCGCTAAGAGCTTTCTTACTCCAATTGAAATTGAATTACTTCCTTTTGGCGCAAAATTATTAACCTATATGCAATTAGTCCGCTTTCTTGCGGATTATCTCAACGGCGATACTTATTACAAAATAAACAACCCTTTGCATAACCTTCAACGCTCTAAAGCGCAGTTTAAACTTTTACAAAGTATTGAAACCAATTATCCGGAAATGCAAGCCTTTATTTCCACAATTATTTGATTTTAAGTGTCAACTAAACAGATATATAAAAAATGACAAATACAGAACTCTCAAAAAAAGAAAATACCCTGGCAATTCCATTACTTATTGTAGGGGTATTATTCTTTGTTATTGGTTTCGGAGTTGGAATCAGCGGATTTTTGACTCCGTTTTTGAAAGATGCACTGCATCTCACAGTTACTCAATCTTATCTGGTAACGGCTGCTATTTTCTCGGCATTTGTCGTTTTTGGCTCTCCGGCAGGTTGGGTTATCAGGAAAGTTGGTTATAAAAAGAGCATCATCTTTTCATTATTAATAATGGCTCTTGGAATGGTATTGTTTGTTCCATCAGCCAACATGGCAAGTTTCCCGGTTTTTCTACTGGCACTTTTCATTGGTGGAATAGGAAACACACTATTACAAGCCTCTGTTAATCCGTATGTAACAATCATTGGCCCGCATGAAAGTGCTGCTATGCGTATGTGTTTAATGGGAATTATGAATAAACTGGCATGGTGGATGGGACCTGTTTTTCTGGGTCTGTTTCTGGATCTGAAAAACGTACATTTAAATCAGGTTTCGTTCCCGTTTTATATTGTTACAGCAATTCTTGTAGCTTTAAGTGTATTCATATATTTTGCTCCTCTACCGGAGGTAAAAGCCGCAGGAGAAGATGAAACTGATCAGAGTGTTGCAAGCACTTATGCTAAGGGAAAAACAAGTATATTTCAAATGCCGCATTTATTATTAGGTGTTTTAGCATTGTTTTTTTACGTTGGAGTTGAAACGTTGCCTATGGCTTCCATTATTGGTTTTGCTAAAGCAGTTTTTGGTGAAAACGTGGTTAATCCTGAAGGATACGCAAAGTATGTTCCGATTGGAATGTTTGTTGGTTATGTTTTTGGCGTATTGATGATCCCAAGAATTATTTCTCAAACAAATGCACTCAAACTATTTGCAATCATTGGACTGGTAGCTTCACTCTGCGTTATTTTCCTGCCAGGGGAAATGGGAATTTACAGTCTGATTGCCATTGGTTTTGCCAATTCAATTATGTGGGGTGCTATCTGGCCTCTTGCCATCGCCGATTTAGGCAAATTTACTAAAACAGGAGCTTCCTTTCTGGTTATGGGGATAGTAGGAGGAGCTGTTATTCCATTGATTTTTGGCTTCTTAATTGATCTTTTTAAAACCGGGGAAGTATCCACAATCAGTGATTATCAGCATGCATACTGGATTTTTATTCCAGCCTATTTATTTATCCTTTATTTTGGCACATTAGGGTATAAAATACGAAAAAAAATAAAAGATTTCAATTAAATGTTTTACTTTTATGACACCTTAAATTGTCTCTTTAAGTTTGAAACTAATTCTACTTTACTAAAATAAAAACAACAAGAGAAAACAATAGAAAATAAAATACATAACCATCCCGATGGCTATCGGGATCACAATAGTACACAATAGAAAGACACAAAAACAAAATAAAAAAGAACACAATAGTTAAATACCTATGGTATTTTAAGAATTTAAAACCCAACAAGATGATTAAATGCAATCTATATATTAAACGAAATAAATATTGTAGTTAATTTTTTAATCTGGTAAAGTAGAACTAATGAAAATAATAAAAAAAAAACTACTCGTTTTTGTATTACTCAACTTATACTTTGTGTCTGCTCAGAGCCAAACAATTCGTGACCATAAATTTGAGTTATCTAAAACGGAGTTTCTGTTAGACGGAAAACCATTTCAAATAATTTCAGGAGAAATGCATTTTGCACGAATTCCGAAAGAGTATTGGCGCCAACGCATTCAAATGGCTAAAGCTATGGGCTGTAACACGATTGCGTCATATGTTTTTTGGAATTACCACGAAGCGGAAGAAGGAAAATTTGATTTCACTACCTGGAACAGGGATCTGGCAGGTTTTGTGAAAATTGTTCAGGAAGAAGGTATGTGGTTTATTCTGCGTCCGGGACCGTATGCCTGTGCTGAATGGGATTTTGGAGGATTACCTTCTTATCTGCTTAAAACGCCTGACATGAAAGTCCGTTGTATGGATACCCGCTACATGAAAGCAGTGGAACGCTATGTGAATGTTGTTGCAAAAATTGTAAAACCATTGCAGGTAACAAATGGTGGTCCGGTATTGATGCTTCAAATTGAAAATGAGTATGGCAGTTATGGCAACGATCGCATTTATATGCAAAAATTAGCGGATATGTGGACGGAAAGAGGAATTAATATACCTTTTTACACCAGCGATGGTCCTACTCCATATATGCTCGAAGCTGGAACAGTGCCCGGATGTGCCGTGGGACTGGATTCAGGCTCAGATCAGGAGTGCTTCGATACAGCTGCACGTGTGGATCCGGAAACTCCCTTGTTTAGCGGGGAAACCTATCCCGGATGGCTGACACATTGGGGTGAAGAATGGGCAAAAACAGATACTGCTGATATACTGAAAGAAGTGAAATTTTTAATGGATACCAAAAAATCATTTAATCTTTATGTTATCCACGGAGGTACTAATTTTGGCTTTACAGCTGGTGCTAACTCAGGTGGAAAAGGTTATGAACCTGATTTGACAAGCTATGATTATGATGCACCTGTCAATGAGCAGGGGCAGGCAACTCCCAAGTATTTTGCTCTTCGCAGGTTAATCGGATCGTACCTGCCTAAAGGAATCAAGTTGCCGGCAATTCCAAAACCTGTCAAAACAGTTGATATTCCTGACATTACAATGCAGGTATTTACATCGATATGGGAAATCTACCAAAGGCAATTTTAGCTGTACAACCTACAACTTTCGAAGCAAACGACCAGAATCAGGGTTTTATACTTTACAAGACCAGACTGATTGGTCATAAAAGCGGAAATCTCAAAATCACTGAAATTCATGATTACGCAACAGTGTTTTTAAATGGAAAATATATCGGAAAACTTGATCGCACTGAAGGTATTTCTTCCATAAAACTACCTGTTTCTGATGTGAAAAATCCAATTCTGGAAATTTTTGTTGAAGGTATGGGACATATCAATTTTGCTCAGGAAATGATTGACCGGAAAGGGATTACCGATCGCGTTACGCTTAATGGTATGACGTTAATGAATTGGGAAATGTACAAATTTCCAATGAATGATGCATTTATTTCAGCCTTGAAACCAACAAAAGTCCAAACGGATAAACCGGGTATGTTTTTTAATGGAAGTTTTGAATTGAAAAAAGTTGCCGATACTTACCTCGACATGAAGAATTACCAAAAAGGCTTTACGTGGGTGAATGGACATAATTTAGGCCGTTATTGGAATAAAGGCCCTCAAACCCGTTTATATTGTCCGGCTTGTTGGTTAAAACCCGGTAAAAATGAAGTACTTGTTTTTGACCTTCATCAAACAGAGCCAGAAATTGTAAATTAAATAAATCTAATGAAGATTATTCCTGATTCCGTTTGTTTTGAAAATCATTAAATATCGAAAAAAATGAGATTAATTATTCAACCTGATTATTCAGGAATTTCAGACTGGGTTGCAAACTATATTGCCACTAAGATTAAGGATTTTTTCCCTACAACTGAGAAACCGTTTGTTCTCGGTTTGCCAACAGGATCCACTCCGTTGGGAACCTATAAAAAACTGATTAACCTTTACTCCAAAGGCTTAGTATCGTTCAAACATGTTATCACCTTCAATATGGATGAATATGTAGGTATTCCAAAAGAACATCCACAAAGTTATCATAGCTTTATGTGGGATAATTTTTTTAGTCATATTGATATTTTACCGAAAAATGTAAATATTCTAAATGGCAATGCTGTTGATTTAGAGGCTGAATGCCAGGATTATGAAGATAAGATTAAATCCTTAAGGGGTATTCATTTATTTTTGGGTGGAATTGGAACTGATGGTCATATTGCCTTCAATGAACCGGGCTCATCGCTTCAGTCGCGCACCAGGATAAAAACTCTGACACAAGATACTATTATTGCAAATTCGCGATTTTTCGACGACGATGTTAATCAGGTACCAAAATTAGCATTGACTGTTGGTGTAGGAACTGTGATGGATGCACATGAAGTATTGATCATTGTGAACGGACACAATAAAGCACAGGCATTATATCAGGCAGTAGAAGGCTCAGTATGTCATATGTGGCCAATCACAGCTTTACAGCTACACCCAAAAGGAATAATTGTTTGTGATGAGTCCGCAACGATTGAATTAAAAGTGGGAACCTATCGATACTTTAAAGAAATTGAAGGATTACAGGATAACGTACAAACTAAGAACTCTAATTTAGAAATCACTGAATAATCAAATTTACCGACTGTTTGTTATTGAAATTTTCTAATTTTTCAACTTATAAATAAAAATTATGCAATACGATTTAAGTTCAAGAATAACGTTAGAACGCACTCCTGAACGTTATTACCGGTCGGACGATATGATTGAACGTCTTCGTCAGACCCGATACGAAAAACTACGTACGATTATTTATGCAGATGCAAATGAAGGTGCCCGTTCAATAGCCCAAAAAGTAGCAACACTTATCCATGAAAAAGAAAATCAGGGAAAACAATGTATTTTAGGATTGTGCGGAGGTTTTTCTCCTTTAGGAGTTTATGAAGAATTAGTGAGAATGCATAATGTGGAAAAATTAAGTTTTTCAAATGTTATCGTTTTTAATGTTTCAGAATTTTTTCCTGTGAGTGGTGGAGAAAGACACTCTAACGCACAACTTATTCGTACATGTTTATTAGACAAAGTTGATTTTCAACCTGATAATTTTTATACTCCTGATTCGAATACCAATCGTTCCAATATCTTTGATTTTTGCCGTCATTACGAAGAATTGATAGAGCAATATAATGGACTGGATTTATTGTTGGTAAGTGTCGGACTGGTAGGAAATATAGCCTATAATGAACCCGGCTCTCAGGTTAGTACATTGACAAGGTTAATGTTACTTGACAATGAATCAAAAAGGGATTTGAAACGATATTACAGTTCTATCTCAGAAGTTCCGGCTAGTGCAATAACAATGGGGCTGGCTACCTTACTCAATGCAAAACAACTTATTCTGTTAGCCTGGGGCGAACATAAATCAAGCATCTTAAAGGAAGTTATTGAAGGGAAAATTGATGATAATGTACCTGCTTCCTTTATGCAAATGCACAAAAATGCAATAGCTGCCATTGATTTGAATGCAGCTCAACAGCTCACACGTATTAGTCATCCATGGTTGGTAGGCCCCTGCGATTGGACGGATATATTAATACGTAGAGCAATCGTTTGGTTGTGTGCTGAAACAAACAAACCAATTCTTAAACTCACAAACAAAGACTATAATCAACATGGCCTGGACGAATTGTTAGCTCTTTATGGCTCAGGATACAATGTCAATATTAAGATTTTTAACGATTTGCAAAGAACTATTACCGGTTGGCCCGGAGGTAAACCCAATGCCGACGATAGTAATCGACCGGAGAGGGCAAAACCATATCCCAAGCGGGTACTGATTTTCAGCCCGCATCCCGATGATGATGTCATCTCGATGGGTGGAACCTTACAACGCCTTGTGGATCAAAACCATGATGTCCATGTGGCTTATCAGACTTCGGGAAATATCGCTGTTGGAGATGATGAAGTGGTACGTTACATTTCACTAATGCTCAATGTAGCCGATCGTTTCGATACAAAAAATGATACTGTCAAAGCCAAATATGCAGAAATCCTTCATTTTCTGAAAGTGGAAAAACAACCAGGCGATATTGATACCGAAGATGTCCTTTATATAAAAGCTCAGATCAGACGTGAAGAGGCTCGTTCTGCTTGTCGTTTTATGAGAGTTAAACCGGAGAATGTTCATTTCCTCGATCTTCCTTTTTATGAAACAGGGAAGGTACAAAAAGGGAAACTGTCTGATGCCGATATTTTCAAAGTAATTGCATTGTTAGAAGAAACTCAACCCCATCAAATTTTCCTAGCCGGCGATCTGGCTGATCCCCACGGGACACATAAAGTCTGTTTAGACGCTGCTTTAGCTGCCATTCACGAATTGAAAACCAAAGTATGGATGAAAGATTGTCGTATCTGGATGTATCGGGGCGCCTGGGCTGAGTGGGAAATAGACCATATTGAAATGGCTGTTCCGATAAGTCCCGAGCAACTTCGCAGAAAACGGAATGCTATTCTCAAACACCAGTCACAAATGGAAAGTGCCCCTTTTTTAGGGAACGATGAACGACTGTTTTGGCAACGTGCCGAGGAACGAAATCAGGCAACTGCGATTTTATACGATAATTTAGGACTTGCATCGTACGAAGCTATTGAAGCCTTTGTTGAATATAAAGCAGATTGACTAAATGCTTTGAGATATTGCTTTAGCAGAAATATGATGTTGATATGAATGAATGTCTGAAATCACTGCTATACAATACACTGTATAGCAATGGATATGTATTAGAATGTGTCAGAGCCAGATGACAAAGTCATGCGTATTTATAAAGCATTGAATTATTAATATGCTCCTTTTATCCGTAAAAAAAATATTTAGTGCCCGAACCAACTCATCAAAAACTGAAATAGGTGAAAATTATCTATTTATGGGAGGATAGCTGCAAAACATGTTAAATATTTCACATTACTTTGAGTAAACATATTGAAAATATATACAATTTATTCATTTACAATTTACAATAGGTCAGTAGCCGGGGTTGTTATCCTATTTAATTAATCAACCATTCAACCAACGGAACGAAGTGACGTCCCGTTTACGGGATCAACTAATTCGTTTTAAACATTCCATTTTGGTCAATTATCTGGAAACATTTATTTAGTGGACATTGAAAACTCAGATCTTTCCATGCAGTACCATCAATGCCTTCAAAGCTCAGACCATCTGGTGTTTTCGTAATCGTAAAGAGAAAAGTCCTGTTTTTAGTTACTCCCTCTGAATTGGTATTATTCAGAGTTGCCATTCCATCCTGATTGATGGCTTGCGGTTTATTCATTTCAAGATTGAATGTAAGCTCTTTCCACGCGCACCCTTTCATACCCGTAAGTTTAATTCCTGTATCAGTTGTTTCAACTAAAATTTGAAACAAGGTAGTTTTGATCGGTTTCGCTTTTTGTGCATACAATTCATTCGATGATACCATCATCCAAAGAATGAAAAATGTCATGCCAATAATTCGGATTGTTTGTTTTAGATTTTTCATACTATACTTTTTTAGTTACAATCAAATTAACTATGCAAATATAGGTAAAGTTTTTAATAATATTTAGAAATTATGTATTTTAAATGATAAAGCAGGTATAAACATTTATCCCTTCAACTCCACTCCCCCTCGTTTCCTAACGAGGGGGAAGTGGTTTTACGTTTCCAAACGTTATTGATAAAAATTAAAATTTTATTAATTTGTTAGTAATTATCATTAAAAACATAGGATCATAAACTTGAAATTACCGGATTTCAAAACCCTCTTTAATAAAGAAACCGTAAATGTAAATCCCGGTAACCAAAGCCACCATTATATCATTTTATGAAAACATATCCGGTCCACTCCCCCTCGTTTCCTAACGAGGGGAAATTGGTTTTACGTTTCCAAACGTTACAGATTGAAATGAAAATTACGTTAGTTTGTTATTAATAATCGTTACAAACGAAGCACCACTCCCCCTCGTTTCCTAACGAGGGGGTATTGGTTTTACGTTTCCAAACGTTATTTGATTGAAATGAAAATCTTATTAATTTGTTATTAAAAATCGTTACAAACGAAGCACCACTCC